>Ga0265299_10000699_pt1 | contig 40797 bp, 37 predicted proteins | sample AusTroGonzalo_MG_4_FD_193485 | JGI IMG/M metagenome (GOLD analysis project Ga0265299, IMG submission 193485) | Bovine rumen microbial communities from tropical cattle in Woodstock, Queensland, Australia - Gonzalo_02 | ecosystem: Host-associated > Mammals > Digestive system > Stomach > Rumen ...
TTTTGACGAACAGCAGGCCCCAGTGCTTGAGTTTCTGAGAAAACTCCGGACTTTTTGCCGGAGGCAGATGCCGATAGATCCACTTGCGCACCAGTCGATAGACGATCAGGGACAGAAAGATGACGACGACAATGGCGGCCAGCTCCCAGAGGGCGGTTTCCGTCGAAAAGGAGGTGCGCATGTCCCTGAGGGCCTGAGTGGACAGATGGGAGAGCTGGGCGGTCAGATCCAAGGGTTGCGCAGCAGAGGTCTGAGGCATGAGAGCAAGATCCGTCAAGAGATTCCGTAGCGAATCAAAGGCGATGACTGGGGCGAAGGCCGGGGAGAGAAAGGCTCTCTCCGAGCCGGCGGGGGAGGCGTTACACGTTGAACAGGAAGTTCATGAGGTCGCCGTCCTGAACGACGTAATCCTTGCCTTCAACACGCATTTTGCCTGCCTCCTGGGCGCCCTTTTCACCGTTGTAGGCGATGTAGTCGGAGTACGAGATCGTCTGGGCGCGAATGAAGCCGCGCTCGAAATCGGTATGGATGACGCCGGCAGCCTTGGGGGCGGTGTCGCCCTTGTGAATGGTCCAGGCACGTGTCTCCTTGGGGCCGCTCGTGAAGTAGGTCTGAAGGCCCAGCAGCTCGTACCCAGCACGAATCACGCGGTTCAGGCCTGGCTCGGTCATGCCCATGTCCTCAAGAAACATGGCCTTGTCCTCGGGATCCAGGTCGGCGATTTCCGCCTCGGTCTTTGCGCACACGGCAACGACCGGAGCGCCTTCGGTGGCGGCACGCTGCTTGACGGCGTCAAGCAGCGGATTGTCCGTAAAGCCGTGGTCGTCGACGTTGGCGACATACATGACGGGCTTCATGGTGAGCAGGAACAGGGGGCGCAGCTGAACCTTGTCTTCGTCCGAGAGATCTGCCGAGCGGGCAGGCTGCCCCTCGTTGAGTACGGGCAGAACTTTTTCGAGCGCCTTCACGAGCTTCATGGCCTCCTTGTCGCCGCCAGCCTTGGCCTGCTTCTCATAGCGGGCCATGGCTTTTTCAACGGAGGCAAGGTCTGCAAGCGCAAGCTCGGTGTTGATGACGTCGATGTCCTGCAGCGGATCAATGTGTCCGGCCACATGAACGACGTTTTCATCCTCAAAGCAGCGCACGATGTGTGCAATGGCGTCACATTCACGGATGTTGGCAAGGAACTGATTGCCGAGGCCCTCGCCCTTGCTCGCGCCGGCCACGAGACCGGCGATATCGACGAACTCGACCGTTGCGGGCACGATGCGCGCAGGCTTGTCGATGGCGGCGAGCTTCTCCAGGCGGTCATCAGGCACTTCCACGATGCCCACATTGGGCTCAATCGTGCAGAACGGATAGTTTTCAGCCGCAATCCCGGCCTTGGTGAGTGCATTGAAGATCGTGGATTTGCCGACGTTGGGCAGGCCGACGATGCCGCATTTGAGTCCCATGATTCAGTGTTTCCTGTCTGTGTGATTTGTCTCTAAGAATTCGGAGCGCGACCGCCCTTCATGAGCGGGCCGCAATCCTCCAATTTTAGCTAGAGAGCCAGGTCCTCGGCGTACTGGATGGCGCTTTCGAGTTCGTCCTCGGAAAAGACTCGCACCCCGTTTCTTTGAAGGAGCTCGGCGGTGACGCCGCGGCCGTCGACAAGGCCGCCGTCAAATGAGCCATTGTGCACGCTGTGCACGCCGCAGGACGGACTGCGATCCTTGAGAACAGCCGTTTTGATGGAAAATTTCTGAATGAGTTCAAGCGTGGCCCGGGCGCCCTTGATGAAGCCCTCGGTTTTGTCTTCGCTCTTGATGGACAGCACCCTCGCGGCGCCATCCAGCACGCCTGCTGCGTTTCCCCCGGGAGCGATTTCGCAGGGATCGCGGGGCACGCCCAGTCCTCCGGCAAGTTCCGGGCAGATCACGGCGACTTCGCCGTTGTTGAGCATCTTGTGCAGCTTCGGAGTGACAATGCTTTTCCCGTTCTGGGCATCGTAGCGGCAGCACTGGCCGATCAGGCAGGCGCTCATAAGAAGTTTTACGGTCATTTCGGAGTTACTCCTTCTCTGTGGTTATTCGTTTGCCGGAGTCAGCCTTTCTTCAGCAGCAGCCTTGCCATCCTTGTCCGCGGCTTCCTTCGGCTCAGCCTTGGGCTTGGGCAGCGACTCGTACTTGCGCACGGTGCGCTTGACACCCTCCAGGTTGCCCCTGGCGAGGTTCTCAAGGCACTTCAAGGCGGCTGTGATGCACTTTTGCATCGCCTCCCGGTGTTCGGGTTCCGGAGCGCCGAGCACCCAATCGTAGACCTCCTGCTGAGGGCAGTACACGCGAGGGTGCCCGATGCCGATCCGCAACCTCCAGAAATTGGGGGTGGAGAGCTTTGCGGTGATGTCCTTGAGGCCGTTGTGGCCGGCGTTGCCGCCGCCCAGTTTGATCTTCATGCAGCCGGGGGCAATGTCGAGCTCATCGTGCACGACGAGGATCTCCTCGGGAGCGATCTTGTAGTACGAGGCCATTGCCTGGACCGCGGAGCCCGAAAGATTCATGTACGTGGTCGGCTTGAGAAGCCAGATGTCGCCCGCGTCGCACTTGAGGCGAGCGATCTCGCCGAAGAACTTGCCATCTGCGGAAAATCGAAGGCCTTTCTCTTCGGCGATCGCATCGAGCAGCCAATAGCCCATGTTGTGGCGCGTGCCGCGGTACTGAAGCCCGGGATTGCCAAGACCGGCAATCAGTCGGATGGGTTTGCTTGCCGTTTCGCTCATCATGCGTTCTCCAGATCGTCGAACCGGGAGCGGCCGCGCCGCGGCTCCTTGCGTTTTTCCCTCGGGGCACGCTCGTCCGGCGCTCCGTCAGCGCGCCTGTCGCGGCGAACCGTGACGTTGCGCCCCTTGATCGTCGTCTGGCGCAATGCGTCGATGATGGCGGAGGCAACGGGCGTGTCAACCTCAACGAGACTGAACTTGTCGGCGATGTCAATCGCGCCGATCCTGCGGGCAGCGATGCCCGCTTCGTTGGCAATGGCTCCGACAATGTCTCCCGGGCGGATGCCCAGGGCGCGGCCGGCGCCGATGAAGATTCGGGTCATGCCGTGTTCGGGGCGGCGTTCCGAAATCCGGGGGCGATCCCGGTCCGCCCGTTTTTTCGGACGCTCAAAGGCAGTCACGGCGGGGATTTCCGCCTCATCCTGCAGACCGCCGAGAGCCGTGTCAAGTGCGGCGATGGCAGCCGACGCAACATCGAAGGGATCGGCTTGCTCGCAGAGCTGCTCGGCGATGACGCGGTACTTGTCGTAGTCGCCGCTCTCGATCAGGTGCGCGACCGTGCTCCGGGTGATCTCCATGCGCTTGGCTCGCACGTCGGTCACTGACGGAACGCTCTGCACTTCGATCTTGCCGCCGGTGGCGGACTCAAGAATGCGCAGGCGCCGGTGCTCGCGCGGTTCGATGAGTGAGATGGCCATGCCGGATCGTCCGGCGCGACCCGTTCGGCCGATGCGGTGCACATAGGTTTCCGCCGAGGCGGGGAGACCAAAGTTGATGACGTGGGTAACGTTTTCAAGATCCAGGCCGCGCGCTGCGACGTCCGTTGCCACCAGCACCTCGATCGCGCCTTCCTTGGCGCGCTTGATGACGCGGCCGCGGCTGTCTTGGTCCAGACCGCCGTGGAGCGCCTCAACGGCAAAGCCGCGTGCGCGCAGCGCTTCGGTGACCTCATCGGTTTCAATGCGGGTTCTGGCAAAGACGATCGCGAGGTCGGGGCCGGCGACGTCAAGGATCCGGCCGAGCGCCGCATGGCGGTGCGCCCGTGCAACCATGTAGGCGACCTGAGGAACGCGCGGCACGTCTCCGGCCGAGGGCTTCTCGGTCTCAATCACGATGCGCTCGGGGTTGTTGAGGTGTGCGTAGGCGATCGACTGAATGCTCTGGGGGAGTGTCGCGGAGAACAATGCGGTCTGGCGCTGCCTGGGCGTCGCCTCAAGGATTGCCGAGAGTTCATCGGCAAATCCCATGTCAAGCATCTCGTCGGCCTCGTCAAGGACGAGCGCCTGGATGCCGGACAGGTCAAGCGTGCCCTTGTTGATGTGGTCAAGAGCCCTGCCGGGGGTGGCGACGACCACGTGCACTCCGCGCTTCAGGAGGCGAATCTGGCGGCCGTATTCCTGTCCACCGTAGATCGGGGCGACGGTGATAGCGCTGTCCTTGCCGTAGCTGATGAAGCTTTCGGCGACCTGCAGGCAGAGCTCACGGGTTGGCGTGAGAACAAGCACTCGAGGCAGGAGGGCGTCATCGGCGTCAAGGCAGTGCCTGGCCATCAGGGGCAGGGCGAATGCGGCCGTTTTGCCGGTGCCCGTTGCCGCCTGTCCCAGGACATCGCGTCCCTCAAGGAGGGCGGGGATGGCGGCGGACTGGATGGGGGTCGGCTCTTCAAACCCAAGGCTTGAGAGCGTTTGGCATAGCGTGGCGGGCAGCCCCAGATCGGTAAAGGAGGTAGACATTGGAAAATAGTGAAACAACAAATACAAGAAAACCCGCTCGAGCCGGCGGCGTTTGCAAGCCGCTTGGCATTCGGGCGGGCCTTGGGTCCGTCAAAGCAGATTACTTGCTTTCGGCGGGAGCTTCAGCAGCGGCGGGAGCAGCTTCTGCAGCGGCAGCGGCGGCAGGAGCGGCAGAGTCGTCGGAGATGACCGTCACGGTGGCAACCGGCAGTTCCGGATTGACGGCGGTGACGTTCTCGGGAAGCTTCAGATCGGCAACGCGCAGCGTGTCAAGAGCGGTCATGCCGGACTCGTCGACATCGATGAACTCAGGCAGATCCTTGGGCAGGCAGGTCAGCTCAACGAAGCTCACCAGGTGGCTGATGAAGCCCTTGCTGATCTTGACTGCCGGGCTGTTTTCGCCGCCGAAGAAGTGCAGCGGGACGCGCATCGTCACGTTGCTGTTCGGGTCAATGCGCTGGAAGTCAGCATGCAGAACCTGGTTCTTGTACGGATGCATCTGGAAGGCGCGCAGCACGCACAGCTGCTCGGTGCCGTCAAGGGTCATCGTCAGGATGGAGGAGTGGAACTTCTCCTTCTGCAGGCTGTAGTACAGCTCATTGTGGTCCATGGCGATCATGGAAGCGGGCTCGTTGTTGCCGTACAGGATGCCGGGGACCTTGGCTTCGCGGCGCAGGCGGCGGCTCGCACTCGTTCCCTGCTGCTGACGCGAGGAGGCGGTGATATTCATGGGTATAACTCCAAATTGATAAAGTCAAAAAGGCGCCTGCGGCCGCGACCAGCAGCAGGCGCATGGGGTTGTTCGGCGGCTTATGCGTTAAACAGTGCGCTCACCGAATCTTCGCGCGCAATGCGCGAAATCGTTTCGCCGACGAGAGAGGCACAGCTCAGCTGGCGGATCTTCTCGCAGGCTTGTGCTTCCGGACGCAGCGGGATCGTATCAGTGACAACCACTTCGTCCAGAGCGGAATTGCGGATGCGTTCAATGGCGTTGCCAGAGAACACGGGGTGCGCGGCGTAGGCAAGGACGCGGACGGCTCCGCGCTCCTTCAGGGCGCCGGCGGCGTTGCACAGAGTGCCTGCCGTATCCACGATGTCGTCGGTGATCAGGCAGGTGCGGCCGGACACGTCGCCGATGATATTCATGATTTCGGCAACATTGGCGCGCGGGCGGCGCTTGTCGATAATCGCAAGATCAACGCCGAGCTCCTTGGCCATGGCGCGGGCGCGAACCACGCCGCCCACGTCGGGAGAGACAACCATCAGATCGGGATACTGGTGCGCGAGGATGTCGGCAAGCAGAATCGGGGTCGAGTAGATGTTGTCAACCGGGACGTCGAAGAAGCCCTGGATCTGGTCGGCATGCAGGTCCATCGTGAGGACGCGGTCGATGCCGGCGCTCTGCAGCATGTTGGCCACGACCTTGGCGGAAATGGCAACGCGCGCCGAGCGGGGGCGGCGGTCCTGACGGGCATAGCCATAGTACGGCATCACGGCCGTGATGCGACGGGCAGAAGCGCGACGCAGCGCGTCGGTCATGATCATCAGCTCCATCAGGTTGTCGTTCGTGGGAGCACAGGTGCTCTGAACAACGAAGATGTCGGCACCGCGAACATTTTCATTGATCTCAACCATCACTTCGCCATCGCTGAAGCGATTGACGGTGGCCCTGCCAAGCGGAATGTTCAGGTGCTGAGCAACCGCATGGGCGAGTTTCGGATTTGCGTTGCCTGTAAAGACCTTCAGGCTGTCTGGGATCGTTGAGATCATGATGCAAGGCTCTGTGTATTGGGCGGGCGTGTACCGGTATGCACGTCACGCAACAAAACAAACGGCGGTTTCATTCAACCGTCGACTCTCTTTCTGGCAGGGGAGGAAGGATTCGAACCTTCGAATGCCGGAATCAAAATCCGGTGCCTTAACCGCTTGGCGACACCCCTGGCAGCCGACATTCTAGCAAGCAGACCCGTCAAACCCACTCAAAGAGCGGATGTACGGGGATGGTGTCAACCGCATATCCGCTGGCTTCTTTGTACAGGCTGGAGAGCATCGCTGCCGCATGCTCCTTGTCGGGCGCATGTTTGAATACGGCAGAGCCCGATCCGGTCATCCTTGCTCCGGCTCCCAAGAATGCGAGCGCGCGACGCACTTCGGGACTTTTCCCCTCGACGACGGCCTGCAGGTCGTTGTGTCCGGGAAGGTGGGGCCAGTTAGACTGGATTAGCTCAGAAAGGTTGTGCATTTTCAAGGATTTCGTATCCCTTGTCAAGTTCGGATCGGCAAAGATTCCGGCCGTGCCCGTAGGGGTGTCGGGCATCACAATCGCCCAGCTTGAACGGGGGACGGGAAGGGCGGTGAGATGTTCGCCGATCCCTGTGACAAACGCGCTTTGGCCGAAGATGAAAAAGGGAACGTCCGCACCGAGTTCGGCACCGAGGCTTATCAGCTGTTCTCGCGACAGAGAAAGATCCCAGAGGCGGTTGAGCGCGATCAGGGTCGTTGCGGCGTCGCTTGAGCCGCCGCCCAGGCCGGCCCCGGAGGGAATGCGCTTGGTCAGGTTGATCCGGACGCCCTTGGGGCAGCCCGTCCGTTCCTTGAGGAGCTTTGCCGCGCGCACGCACAGATCCTTGTCGGGATCGCCGATGACCGCACCGGTGCGCTCGACCGCATCCTCCTTGAGAGGATCGAAGTCAAGGCTGTCCATGAGGTCGATCAGGATGAAAACGCTTTCGAGCAGATGGTAGCCGTCGGTTCGACGTCCGACGACATGCAGGAACAGGTTGAGTTTGGCCGGAGCCGGAAGATTGTGGAAGGCGGTTTGCATCAGCGGGCCTCGGCTGTCAGAGTGATGCGAAGAAGGCCGCCCGCCGGCATGGGGGATGAAGCGCTGATCAGCTGCGGTTCTCCCGCGGCATTGCGCCGTCTGATCGAGATGCCCCAGTCGCGCTGCTCAAAGGAGTCCTCGCTCTGACGGCTGAACGGAAATGACGGATCAGGAATGCCGTCAAGCCAGGAGGAGAGCATGGACAGGGGAAGCGCAAACCCGAGTTCCCGCTGCATCAGCTCTTCGGCTGAGCGCGCTTCGCTTCGCTTGTCGGAATATTCGAGAACGGCGCCCTGTTCCGTGAGCGTGACTCTGGCGAGTACGCCGCCCAGGGGGGTGATGAGGTCAAGCTGCGTGTTGCCGGCAAACTCCGTGAGTTCGTAGCGCCCCTGTTCGTTCCTTTGATCCTGCGGGGTCTTGACGAATAGGGAAAATTTGCCGCGGCGTACTCGCGCATTCTGGGGCGTGAGCGAGCAGGCCGTCACGCAGAGGGCAGCGAAAAGGGAACTGAGGAGCAGACGTCTTGAGGGCATGTTCAGAATCCGTTGGCCTTGAGCATGGAGCGGGCGTCCAGATTGTCTGGATCGCCTTCGAGAATCTTGTCTAGGATCGTCTTCGCTTCTGCGGCCTTGCCTCTGGCAAAGAGAACCTGTGCCAGGTGCATCAGGATTTCAGGATCCGCACTGAGTGATGCAGCCTGCCGAAGGTGTTTTTCCGCAGCGTCGAGCTTGCCGAGCCGATATTTGACCCAGCCCACGGAGTCGATGATGGCGGGATTCTTGCCCTCGGAGAGCTTGAACGCCTTGTCAAGAAGCTTCTCGCTCTTCGCAAGATTGATGCCGCGATCGGCCCACATGTAGCCGAGGGAGTTGTACCCCTGGGGATCGTTGGGCCGCAGTTCGATGTAACGAACCAAAAGAGACGCCGCCTTGTCGAGCTGATCGGCCTTCTCGTAGTAATAGGAGGCTCTCAGCATTGCGTCTGCGTTTTGCGGATTTTCTTCGATCAGGATTTCCATCGTCTCGGCCGCCTCCGTGGGGCGGCGCGCCTGGACCAGCAGCTCAGCGCAGGCGCCGACCAGCTCATTTCGCTGCTGAGGAGAATTGGCGCGAATCTTCTTGAGTACGGAGCAGGAGTCGTTGACTCGCCCCTGGGCGGCAAGAATTTCGGCCTCCTTCACTCTGGCGGGGACGTATTTGTCACCTTTTTCAACCTTGTGAAGCCAAGTGATCGCCTCAGCCTGATTGCCTGAGAGCAGCTTGGTCATGCCGAGCCTCAGATAGCCGCTGTCTGGGAGCTGGGTCTTGTCTTCACCCGCCTCGGTGCGACGGATGTATTCCCGGTAGTACCTTTCGGCTCTTGCCCAAAGCTGTGCGCGCTCGCACAGAGCGCCGAGCGTCATCAGGTTTTTCGGGGTGCGCTTGCCCAGCTTGTCGATTCTGTCAAGCTCTTCGGAAATCTGAGCGGGCTTTGCGTGGTCCACCATCGTCTTGACGAGTGCAAGGCGGATTTGCAGATTGTCCGGATGGCTGGAAAGGAAGTCTCTCAGGCGTTTTTGCGCCGCTTCCGGGGAGACGGCGTATTCGATTTCCGCGGCGCCGAGAAGAATCTGGGGACTTTCGGGGCTGAGGGAGACAGCCTTGGCGGCATGTTCCGAGGCGCGCTTGTACGCACGGGCTGCAGCCGCCGCCTGTCCCAGTGTCAGCTCGCTGCGAACTTCGGTGGGGAAGGCTTTTGAGATTTTACGAAGAAGTTCATAGCGCTTTGCCGGATCGCGCATGCCCGAGGTTTGCTGAGCGACCTTCAGAAAGGTGAGATCGGGCGAGTCCGCGCCCTTGATGTAAGAGAGCAGAACCGCCGCCTGATCGGGGCTTTCCTTGCCTTCGAGAATCTCGCTGATGACGCGCTCGTACGCGATGCGAGGGTTCTTCGGGTCGAGTTTTTTGAGCAGGTTGAGTGATTGAGTGGCCTTTTGCGTCTGACCGGCCGAGAGGGCGATTTCGTAGGCTCGCTCCGCAGCCTTGCCGCTGCCGGTTTCCTTGGCTGCGGCCATGTAGGCGCTCCATGCGCTCTGCGTCAGGCCGCGGCTTTGTGCGATTTCTGCGGCCAGAACCGCTGCCAGGGGAGAGCTGACGGCCGCCGCTGCCTGAGCATTCCAGGCAGGGGCAGAGCAGGCCGAGCAGAGCGGAAGGGCGCAGGCCGCAAGGAGAGTCAAACGCAGAGGTAAAGCGGACATGAAGTTCAAAAGCTAACAAAAAGGCGATGCATCACAATTCTGAGCACGGTTGTCTGCGGGCTCTGTTTTTTCAGGCTTCCAGAACGAATCGGCACAGTGCGAAAACTATACTCGAAACGCACTGGCTCGAGATGGACAGGGCGAGCCAAGTCGCCGGTTCCACGGGAGCTCATGTGATTCGTGCTCATCCGCAGGATGAATCCGAGCCGCTACAATTGTCGGTTCAATAGGAAATCACTCCCATGAATCTACTCCTGAAACTGATCAGTCTGCTGCCCCTTGCGTTTATTCATAAGGTCGGATCGTTTGGTGGTGCGCTTGCCTTCCGGTGCGGCTCCAGATTTCGAAAACTGCTTATCGAGAATATGAAAGGCGCGGGGCTTGACGCTGAACGTCTAGCTCCGACCGTGGCCAGGCAGCTGGGCATGGGTGCAGTTGAAATGCTTTGGATCTGGAAGACTCCGAGCAGCAGGATCCTGGAACTCGTCCAAAGCGACGAGGAGGGATTGAAGCGTGTCCATGCGGTGCTTTCCGCGGGCAGGAACGCGATTTTCATGACTCCGCACGTCGGATGCTTCGAAATCTCCCCGATCTGGGGCTACGAGGCATGCCTGAAGAAATACGGGAAGCAGATCGTGATTCTGTTCCGCATGCCCAAGATGAAGTTCCTGCAGGATTTCGTTGCCAGAAGCCGCGAGCGCGAGGGGATCATCACTGCTCCTGCCGATCTCTCCGGAGTGCGCAGGATCATCCGGCTGATGCGCGACGGTCAGGTGTTCGGCAGCCTGCCCGATCAGGCTCCCGGCAGGGGGGAAGGCGTTTGGGCTCCTTTTTTCGGAAGGCTGGCCTACACGATGACGTTTCCTCTGAAGATGGCCAGAGAGTTTGATGCGGCTCGCTTTGTTGTCTGGACCGAACGCATCCCGGGCAAGGGCTGGAAGGTTTTCATCCGCGAGTGGACAGGAGAACTCACGGGTGACCAGTTCAAGGATGCGGCTGCGATGAACCGCATGCTCGAGCAGCTCATCATGAAGGCGCCCGAGCAGTACATCTGGAATTACAACCGCTACAAGAGTCCCAGAGGAGCACATGAGCCGACCGATGAAGAAAAGGCGCTGCTTGATGCTGCCAGGAAGGCTCCAGAGGAGAAATTGCTTTGAAAGCACTGAACGATTGGTTTGCCCGTTTGTGGATCAGCATCATCAAATCCATGGCGCATACGCCGATTGCACGCCGCGCTTTTTATGCGCGGATCATTGCCTCGATTTTGTGGTTGGCTGTTCCCAAGCGCCGCAAGGTGACGCTGACGAATCTGCGGCTGTGCTTCCCCGACAAGACAGAGGCTGAGCGGGTGGAGATAGCCAAGAGCACGTATCGGCATTTGGCCCGGGCGGCTCTCGATCACGGAGTTCTGTGGGCGGGGACGGCCGAGGATGTCGCCGCGATGGTGCGGTTTGAAGGACTCAAGGAGGTGCTCAGCACAGGAGAGCGGAACATCATCGTTGTTGTGCCGCATTTTGCCGGGCTGGATGCCGCAGGCATCGGCATCAATCTGCATGTGCGATGCTGCTCGCTCTACCAGCCGCAGTCCAATCAGGCCTGGGACGAGGTTACGCTTGCCGGACGCTTGAGATTCTGTGAGCCGCTGCTGATCGCAAAGAGCGATCAAAATGATCTCAGGAAGGTGATCCGGGCGATGCGGCAGGGATTGCCCTTTTTCTATCTTCCTGACATGGATCACGGTGCCCGGAACTCGGTTTTCGTGCCGTTCTTCGGCGTGCAGGCCGCAACGCTGCCGATGGTTAGCCGGCTCGCCCGTCTCACCAAGTCAAAAGTTGTGTTCATGGTATCCGAAATGACCGATGACGGGTATGTCGTGCATGTGTCCGATTTCTGGAAGGACTTTCCGACGGAGGACTACGTAGCCGATACAAGGCGGGTTACCGAGGAGCTGGAAAAGTGGATTCTCCGGCTGCCTGACCAGTACATGTGGCTGCACCGTCGGTTCAAGACCAGGCCGGAGGGCGAGCCGTCCCTGTATAACTGACGCTCCGGTGCTGGTTCGGATTTGAATTTTGGGATAGAAAGATGCTGCTCCCGTTTGTGAAAATGCAGGGCGCGGGCAACGATTTCGTTGTCATCGACGCCTGGACGAACCCCGTCTCGCTCAGTGCCGGGCAGATTCGGCGGATCTGTGACCGCCGTTTTGGCGTTGGGTGTGATCAGTTGCTGATGCTTGCAAAGGCTGAGAATTCGGGCTTTGATTTCAGATATCTGATTTGGAATGCTGATGGCAGCCAGGCGCAGATGTGCGGCAATGGCGCACGATGCTTTGCGCTCTTTGCCAGGAACAAGGGATTGACCGGGAAGCGCTCGATTTTGTGTGAGACGCTTGCCGGTTCCGTACAAATGACGATGCTGAAGAAAGACATGGTGCAGGTCAATATGGGCGTCCCCCGCTTTGAGCCCGAGGCGCTTGCCATGAACTGCGAGGGAGTAAGCCGCCTGTCACGAGCGGCCGATACCTTGTACCAGATTCGCACTGGAGCCGGCGACTGCTGGATGAGTGTGGTCAGCATGGGCAACCCGCATGCAGTCATGCTGGTGGGTGACGTGGACACTGCGCTTGTTGGGGAACTGGGTCCTGCGGTGCAGGCTAGCCCCGTGTTCACGGAGTCGGTGAACGTTGGCTTTCTGCAGGTGATCGACCGAACGCACGTCAGGCTTCGCGTGTACGAACGAGGGGCGGGGGAGACTGCCGCCTGCGGCACGGGAGCCTGTGCCGCCGTGCTGGCAGGAATCAGACGCGGCATGCTCGATTCCGAGGTTGAGGTGCAGATGCGGGGCGGAATGCTCACTGTTTCTTGGGCTGGGGAGGGAGAGCCTGTGTATCTCACGGGCGGCGCTCAGCAGGTTTTTGAAGGAACAATTGAATTGCCGGACGGAGAGGAAAAATGATTGACGTTGTGCTTAAGAAGGGTAAGGAAAAGAGTCTGCTCCGGCGCCACCCCTGGGTGTATGACACGGCGATTGGCAAGGTTGCCGGCAAGCCTCTTTCCGGCGATGCCGTGTGCGTGCGGGCTTCTGACGGAGCTTTCCTCGGGTACGGTGCGTACTGCCCGAGCTCGGCTCTTCGGGTGCGCATCTGGAGTTTTAATGAGTCCGAGTTGATGGACGCCCCTGGCTTTGTCGAGGGACGGCTCAAGGCGGCAGTCAGTGCTCGCGCAGATTTGCTTGGGAGAACCACGGCGCGGCGGCTTGTGTTCGGCGAGGCGGACGGACTGCCGGGCCTCATTGTGGACAGTTACGGCGACTGGCTTGTTACGCAGTTTCAAAGTGCAGGCGCCGAGCAGCGACGGGAGCTGATTGCGGCAACGCTCATGGAACTGACGGGCGCCAAAGGCGTGTTTGACAGGTCCGATGCGGCAACGCGCACCAGAGAGGGCCTCGCGAGCCGGGTCGGCGTGCTTGCAGGAGCCGAGCCTCCCGAAAAGATCGAGGTCGTCGAGGACGGCGTCAAGTATTGGGTCGATGTGCGTCACGGACACAAGACCGGCTTTTATGTTGACCAGCGGGAGAGCCGGCTTGCGGCGCAAAAGCTTGCAGAGGAGTTCCGCCGCAAGAACGGCAGGGGGCTGAGGGCGCTCAACTGCTTCTGCTACACAGGCGGCTTTTCGCTCGCTCTGATGGCGGGGGGTGCCGAGCAGGTCGTGAGTGTCGACAGTTCGGGCGAAGCGCTCGCCAGAGCCGCAGAGAATGCCGAGCTCAACGGTTTTGATTCCTCCCGCATGCAATGGGTGGAGGCAGATGTATTCGCGTTTTTGAGGGAGCAGCGTGAGGCCGGCGAGCTCTATGACCTGGTGATCCTTGATCCTCCGAAGTTCGCTTCCAGTCACTATCACGTCGAGCGCGCTGCCAGAGCCTACAAGGACATCAACCTGAACGGCATGCGGCTGCTTGCTCCGGGCGGACATCTTTTCACATTCTCCTGCTCGGGGGCGATCGACGTTGACCTCTTCCAGAAGATTGTTGCTGGGGCGGTCTTTGATGTGCATCGCGAGGCCTGGGCGATCGGTCGCTTCGGAGCTGGCTGCGACCATCCGCTTCTGATGACCTATCCCGAGGGCGAGTACTTGAAGGGGCTGCATCTGCTGATGCGCCCATAAGACAGAATTTGTTGTTGAAATCAAAGAGAAGAAAAAATGCAAGAACAAGATTTTGATCCGAATCATGAGCCGGACATCCCGGTCACAATCCTCACGGGTTTTCTGGGGGCAGGCAAGACCACGCTCCTCAACCGCATCCTCACGGAAGACCACAAGCACAAGATCGCCGTGATCGAAAACGAATTCGGCGAGACCGGCATTGACAACGAGCTGTTGGTGCAGTCCGGCAAGGACCAGATCGTGCAGATGAACAATGGCTGCATCTGCTGCACGATCCGCGGAGACCTTTCCCGCATTCTCACCGACCTTCGTCACCGCAAGGAAAAGGGAGAGATCGACTTTGACTATGTCGTGATCGAGACCACCGGTGTTGCCAATCCGGGCCCAGTCTGCCAGACGTTCTTCCTGGATGACGTAGTCGCCTGCTACTACCGTCTGGACGGCGTCGTCACCGTTGTGGACGCCAAGCACGGCATGCAGACGTTGGACGAACAGCCCGAGGTCAAGGATCAGGTGGGCTTTGCCGACAAGATCTTCGTCTCCAAGACCGATCTGGTAACGGCCGAGGAGTACGAGAAGCTTCGCGAAAGGCTTGTCGCCATGAATCCGAGGGCCCAGATCAAGCCCGTCAATATGGGAAACGTGGCCGTTGACGAGGTGCTTAACCTCTACGGCTTCAATATGAATGACGTTCTTGACGTGGATCCGGGTTTTCTCACCGGAGCGCACAAGCACAACCATGATGACGCCGTGGCGGCCTTCGTCTGGGAATCTGACAGGCCGATTGAACCGCGCCGCTTTGAGCAGTTCATGCAGAGCCTTGTGAACGTGTACGGACCGGACATGCTGCGCTACAAGGGGCTGCTCTATGTGCAGGGCTCCGAGCTTCGCGTGGTGTTCCAGGGCGTGCACCAGATCTTCAGCGCCGATGCGCTTGGACGCTGGGGAGAGAAAAAGCCCGTGAACCGAATCGTCGTGATCGGCCGTAATCTGCCCCAGGAGGCTATCCTCAAGGGATTGGACTCGTGCCTGGCCTAGAACACTGGAATTTGTGCTATTCTCCCCGCTTATTTCATGGGACCCCAGTAAAACCCTAGTTTTTTCACAGGGTGATTTCGAAGGTGCATGCGGTACCAGGTAGGCACTGTGGTTTAATACAATCGATTAGAACCGACCAGATTGAAAGGAACCCTTTATGGCGACCAAGAAACTTCTCACAGAAGAAGAACTTCTCAAGATGGATGACTCTCAGTACATGAACGAGCGCCAGCTTGAATTCTTCCGTCACCGGCTCTCGCAAATGGAAGCGCAGCTGCGCCACAATGCAGGGCAGACGACAGAAAATCTTCGGGAGACCACGGTGGTGCCCGATCCGGCTGACCGCGCGACGATTGAAGAGGAGCATGCGCTTGAGCTGAGAACCCGTGACCGGGAAAGGAAGCTTCTGAAGAAGGTGCAGGCGGCCATCAAGCGCATTGACGACGGCGAATACGGCTGGTGCGAAGAAACCGGCGAGCCGATCGGCATCAAGCGTCTTCTCGCCCGCCCCACGGCAACGCTTTCGCTGGAGGCGCAGCAGCGCCGCGAGATCAAGCAGAAGATCTTTGGCGACTAAGGCGTAGCCGGGCTCATGTAACTCGCGGCCGGCATCAGCCGGCCTGCGGCAGCCCGTCAGCAGACGGCAAGAGGGAGGAGACAGTGCCTCCCTTTTTCTATCAGAATTGGGATTGTTGACATGGACAAGTTTTACGGAACGACAATTCTTTGCGTGCGTCGCGGAACGGCTGTTTGCATGGCCGGCGACGGACAGGTGACACTTGGCAATGTTGTGTTCAAGGGAACTGCGCGCAAAGTGCGGCGGGTGTTTCACGGCAAGATTCTTGTCGGCTTTGCCGGAGCCACGGCGGACGCCTTTACCCTCGTTGAGCGATTCGAGGGCAAGCTCGAGAAGCATTCGGGAATTCTGATGCGGGCAGCGGTGGAGCTTGCCAAGGAGTGGCGCACCGATCGGGCTCTTCGCCACCTGGAGGCCATGATGATCGTGGCCGACGCCAGCATGACGCTGATTCTTTCAGGCAATGGTGATGTGATTGAGCCGGAACACGGCATTGCCGCAATCGGCTCAGGCGGCTCTTATGCCCTGTCGGCGGCAAGAGCGTTGAGCGAACACACCGAGATGGATGCCGAACAGATCGCCCGGGCGGCATTGCAGATTGCCGGTGACCTGTGCATCTACACCAACCAGAACCATACCGTTGAGACGATTGGCCTTGCGGACAGGGACAACGGAAACTGACAGAGTGGATTGATAAGAGATGTCTCAAGAAAACATGATGACGCCTCGCGAGATCGTGAGCGAGCTTGACAAGTACATTGTCGGACAGAACGATGCCAAGAAGGCGGTCGCTGTTGCCTTGCGCAACCGCTGGCGCCGCTCCCAGGTGCCCGAGCCGCTTCATTCGGAAATCACGCCGAAAAATATCCTCATGATCGGACCGACGGGTGTCGGCAAGACTGAGATTGCAAGACGACTTGCCAAGTTCACGGATGCGCCCTTTGTCAAGACGGAGGCGACGAAGTTCACTGAGGTCGGCTATGTCGGCCGCAATGTGGAGTCCATCATCCGCGACCTTATGGAGTCGGGCATGAAGCTCACGCGCGAGAGCCGCAAAAGGCGCGTCCAGACGCGCGCGAGGGAGCTTGCCGAGGAGCGGGTTCTCGAGCTGCTTGTGCCGCCGCCCCGCCAGATCACCAATCCCGACGGCTCCACGGTTGTTCCCGCAGAGGGAGCGGCCAAGAGGCGTTTTCGCGAGCAGCTTCGCGCCGGACTCCTCGATGAACAGGTCCTTGAGGCGGAGGTGCCTGCGAACGGGCCGGTCGTCAACATGATCACGCCCGAGGGCATGGACGACATGGAGAACCAACTCCAGAGCATTTTCGAAAAGATCCAGCAGCAGAGAAAGGAAAAGAAGCGGCTCAAGGTCAAGGAGCTCCTTGAGATCTTCACCGATGAAGAAGCCTCCAAGATGATCGACAAGGACGAGGTCACGCGTGAAGCGATCGACAATGTGGAGAACAACGGCATTGTCTTCATCGATGAGATCGACAAGATCGCCAAGGGCGGCGAGTCTTCCGGCGCTGACGTGTCCCGGGAAGGTGTGCAGCGTGACCTGTTGCCTCTCATTGAAGGCACGTCGGTGAAGACGAAATACGGCTGGGTGAGAACGGACCATATCCTGTTCATCGCCTCGGGAGCATTCCACCTCTCAAAGCCCTCCGACCTGGTGCCCGAACTCCAGGGCAGACTGCCGATCCGCGTCGAGCTCAAGAGTCTGACGGTGGAAGATTTTGAGCGCATTCTCACGGCGACTGATGCTTCGATCGTCAAGCAATACCAGGCTCTTCTGGCGGCCGATGGAGCAGAGGTGACGTTTACCCCGGAGGCGATCCGGGCGATCGCCTCCTATGCGTTTGACGTCAATGAGCGTACCGAGAATATCGGCGCCAGACGCCTGCATACGGTCATGGAAAAGCTCCTTGAGCAGGTCAGCTTTGAGGCAGGCAACCAGTCCAAAATGCAGGTGTCGATCGACCAGGCGTACGTACGCGAGCGGCTTGGCGAACTTGCCGCTGACGAGGACCTGTCCCGCTACGTTCTCTAGCCGTTCGCTTCTGCAAGACGGTGTGGCCTGCGTGCTGAAGCCGTCTTGCGGAATGCCGTTGGAGAGATGCCGTACCGCTCCTTGAAGCGTCGCGAAAAATGCGCCTGGCTCGTAAAGCCGCAGGCCGACGCAATTTCAGAAATGCTCTTTTTGCTCAAGGACGCCTCCTGGAGCATTTTGTGTGCTCTTGAAATGCGGCGGTCCCAGATTTCATCTGACACAGAGATGTTCTGAGCGGCGAAGATGTCGTACAGGTAGCTTTGCGAGATGTTCAGCTTGGCGGAAATGGTGGAGGGCGATATCTTCGGATCCAGATAGTTCGTGTCAATGTACCTGAGCGCAAGACGAAGCAATGTTGGCCGGTTGCCCTGTTTCTCATTGGATGTCTTCAGCGGGCTGCAGATCCCCATCAGAAGATTGACCATCGCGGCCACGATGCTTGCCTCGACCTGGACGCTGTCATTGTGCATGAGCGAGTCGAAAGCGCTGAAGAAGAAGTCTCCGACAAGCCGTGCGTAGCGCTCGTCTACTTCAAGCTGTTGTCCGCACAGATGCGACAGGTTTCCGGTGATCGTCTCAAGCTTGGCTCGGGAAATGATGACAACCAGCGTGTCGGATGCGTCCAGCGGAACAGGCTGGAGCCAGTCAAAAAGCCGAATTTCGGGAACGTCGCTTCCCGGACGTCTGGCAAAGTGGAAGTCGTAAAAAAGATTGGAATTGCTTGCTTTCGGGAGCGCGGCAACTTGATGCGCGGAGCCTTGAACACGGGCGAACGCCAGATTGGGCGTCACGGCAATTGCTTTAAGAGTGACTTCGAACGGACTTTGCAGTGTCCGGCAGCGAGCCGGATCAAAGGCAAAGCCAAAGAAATTGCGCAGAAGAGCAAGATAGGAGTCCCACGCTTCTTTGCCTTGCTTGGTTTCAGAAAATTCATTGAACGTGCGCGGAGAGAACCCGCTCTCTATCTGCTTGGTGAGTTTCTGCCGCTGCTCAGCCCCCAGTCCGAGGGAGATCAGCCGGCCGATGGCCGCTAGCGAGTTTTGAGGTACAGAGGTCATGGACGCAGGATATAAAACGGTTCAGTGACAGGGAAAGTATAGCCATAATGCCGAACGAACTTGACAGTTTTAGTCCTTGTTAACCCTGATAACTTGCGGTGAAACAGCAATATGTTCAGTTGGTTGCAAGATCGCCTTTGAGGCATGAGACGGCACTCTTGCGCCTTCTCGGCGGGTAATCAGAGCTGAGGCATATCTTTGGGGAAAATGATTTGTACCGAGGCGGCCTGAGTAAGGGAGAAAGCAATGGTTAAGCCTGTGTTCGGGCATGTTTCGAACTGTTACTGAACAAGTGTTCAGGCAGACAAATAGGCAAACATTCGGTAAAGTGTGCCGCGTGGGCGGGAGACCGCAGTGTGGGTTAACAACCGCAAAGGAAAGAATATGAACAAGAGACTTTCAATGATCATGATCTCGGCAGCGGCCATGGTTCTTGGCGGTTGCGCAAACACCGGCGACATTTATCGCTCCGATGTCTACCATGCCGGACAGGTTAATCAGGCGCAGGAAGTTCAGACCGTGAACATCATCGCCATCGGTCCTGCACGCGTTGCCGTGGACAATTCCGAGAACATGGAGCGGGCGTCCAACGTGGGCATGATTATCGGCGCCATCGCCGGTGCGGCACTTGCCGGACATCACCACCACCACACGAGCAACCGGGTGGTCGGCGGTGTGGCGGGCGGCGCTCTCGGTCATGTGGCCGGCAGTGCAGTTGCCGGAGGATCCTCGACGGCGTTAGTTGACGGCGTCCAGATCACTTATCGCCAGGGCAACCGGATCTTCAATTCGGCTCAGGTCGGCCGTCCCTGCGAGTTCAAGCCCGGCCTGGCCATCATGGTTTCGCCGTCACCGTACGAGACGCGCATTCAGCCGAACAACCCCTACGGTTGTCCGCCGCCCCGGCAGTAAATTGAGCGGCTAAGGAGGTACGCATGAAAAAGATTGCTTTGATTGCCACCATGGCTTTTTGCGCCGGCGTCAGCGCACAGGAGGTTCCTCCTGATTTTGTCCAGCCGGGAGGCCCTGGCGTGATCGTGACCAATCCCGTGGACGCGCAGATCCAGGCTGTGCACATGAACTACATGGATGTCAAGGCGCAGGCTGAGGCCGAGCTTCAGGCTCGCGAAGCCGCACGACAGAGGGCACAGCAGGCTCGCCAAAGGGCAGCTGCGTCGGCGGCCAAGGAGCGCGCCCGCAAGGCTGCCAAGGCTGAGAAGCGTGATGACGAAAAATATGAAATCGATTTAGAGATGAAGCGCCTGCAGCTGCGCGAAATGCGTGCCAGAGTGCGCACGACCGAGGCTCAGCAGGAGGCGATCGCCAATCGCGCTCAAGACATGGTCGATGTGAAGCTTGAGCAGGAGCGTGCCAAGATCCCGGGCCGCATCGCCGCGCCGGCTGAACAGGTCCAGGCTGTCACGCAGCCCTAAGGGACGAAATCGCCGCCGGGAGGACAGGCTCTTCGGCGGCGAATCAACTCGAAAGGATCCCGGTTCTTTAATTGGGGCCGGGGTTCTTTTTTCTGACTATTCTCCGAAAAGACGCTTCAGTTCGTCAATGGACTTCTTCTTTCCAGCGGAAGCACTTTTTGCCGTCTGGGATCCGGCTTCGACGGCGGTGTATTCGCCCTCGATCTCATCCCGGAAATGTGACAGCGGTGAGGCCGATGTGAGAAACCGCTCGGCAATCTCCCGGCCGACCCCTTGATACTGCATCACCCGGTGCGTATCGAACTCGATTTCCAGTATGCGGCGGTCACGATCGTATCCTGCTGAAAGGATTCCGCCGCGATGAATTGGCCTGCGCTGCATGACATGCTCCTGAGCGTTCAAGGATCCGATAGGCGCATTATCGCCCTTTCGGCGGCATGTACAATTTTCGGACTGAAAAAATTTTGGTGCTCATGCGCCATCAGAGGATCGAAAGCGGAGCCAAGATGTCCGACCATACCGATGAACTTTTGGAAAACCTCACGGAATTGTTTTCCGAGCTTCCCGGACTCGGGCCCAGATCCGCGTCGCGCATTGTCGGCAGCCTGCTGGTTGACAGGAGGGATCTTGCCCAGAGCCTTGCCAGCACGCTTACGAAGGCTCTTGCCCATGCGCATCAGTGCCCGCGCTGCAATACGCTCACGACGGCGCCGGATTTATGCCCCGTCTGCTCGGATGAGAGCCGCGACTCGGAGGTCATCTGCGTTGTCGAGAGGCCTGCAGACCAGGCGGCAATCGAGGCGAGCGTCGCCTACCGCGGCGTGTACTTTGTTCTGATGGGGCGAGTGAATCCGATTCAGGGCGTCGGTCCCGCCGAGCTTGGCATTCAGAAGCTCCTTGAGCGGCTGCGAACGGAAGTTGTGAGGGAGGTTGTGATAGCGACGAGCTATACGGCTGAAGGAGAGACAACGGCCCACATGCTGACCGCTCTGCTGCGGCGCCATGCTCCCGACCTGCGCGTCACCCGGCTTGCCCGAGGGCTGCCTGTCGGAGTGGAGCTTGAATACACGGACGCACCGACACTTTCAGCGGCGATTGCTGATCGGAAACGTGATAAAACCTAGGCACAACTGCCTAATTTCGCAAAAAAATTTTGACAGACGCCCAATAAGTCCGATATCTTTCCCTGCGGCTTGAAATGAAGCCGCCAAACAGGAACAACTGAACGCATTTGCCATGAACGCACAGGCGGAAACAATCGGCAGCAACCAGCGTCAGGCGCTGGTTCTTTCGCTAGTTCTGCTATCTCTAGCTCTAAACGGGCCGGGGAGCGTTGCCTTGTGCGTCGGTGCACACTTCCGTTAGACGGCCTCGGGCAAGCAAAGGGGGCGGAGCCGCCCGTGATGCAAGGCCTTCCACACTTTCTTTGGAACAGACGCACACTCAAAAAGAGCATGTGCGTTTTTTATTTGGAGAGAAAAAACATGATCACCCGCAGACAACTCATTTCCGCAGCAGCGGCCTGCGCTGCTGTCTCTTGTGCTCCTAGCGCTTTTGCTTCCAATGCCAAGAGCGTGAAGATCGCCGTTGGTGGCAAGGCGCTGTACTACTACCTGCCGCTGTCGGTTGCCGAGAGTCTCGGTTACTTCAAGGATGAGGGCCTTGATGTCGAGATCATCGACTTCCAGGGCGGATCCAAGTCGCTGCAGGCCGTCGTGGGCGGTTCTGCCGATGTCGTTTCCGGTGCCTTCGAGCACACGATCAAGATGCAGCTCAAGCGCCAGCCGATGCGCGCCTTTGTGCTCCAGGGCCGCGCCCCCCAGGTTGTGCTTGCCGTGAGCAACAAGACGGTGCCCAACTTCAAGAGCGTTGCAGACCTGCGCGGCAAGAAGATCGGCGTGACGGCTCCGGGCTCGAGCTCCCAGGTGATGGCCAACTTTGCGCTCGCCCAGGGCGGCGTCAAGGCTAGCGAGGTTTCCTTCGTTGGCGTCGGCGCATCGGCAGCAAGCGTTGCAGCCATGCGCTCCGGTCAGATTGATGCGTTCGCCAACCTTGATCCGGCGCTCGCCACGGTTGAAAAGGACGGACTCGTGACGATCGCTGCTGATACGCGCAATGTCGAGGAGAGCGACAGGATCTTCGGCGGTCCGATGGTGGCCGGGTGCCTCTATGCTCCGGAAAAGTACATCAAGAACAATCCGGACATTGTCCAGGGGCTCACCAACGCCATCGTGCGTGCCGACCGGTGGCTTGCCAAGGCAACAGCTGAGGACATCGTCAAGGTTGTTCCGGAGTCTTACTTCCTCGGCAACAAGGACATCTACATTGCGGGCTTCCTGAAGAACCGTCCCGCCCTTTCCAAGGACGGATACATTCCGCAAGGCGCGCCCGAGACGTCCTTCAAGGCTCTGCAGACCGTTGATCCGAAGCTTGCCGACGCCAAGCCGGACCTCTCCGCCGTCTACACCAATGAATTCGTGAAGAAGGCGCATGAGAAGTACCCGATGTAATTCGGGGAACGGGTTTTGGACTTTTTCTAGTCATAAGAAAGCGAAAAAATGACGAGACCGGCAATTGAACTCACGGATGTTTCCTGTACGTTCCTCAGCGAGGATGGAGGCGTCCACTCCCACTACACCGCGGTGCGCGGCGTCAATCTCACCGTCGGAACCGGAGAGTTCGTGAGCGTCGTGGGCCCCACAGGGTGCGGCAAGTCAACGCTGCTCAACATGAGCGCGGGGCTGCTTGAGCCGAGCCAAGGGGCTGTGCGCATCTTCGGGGAGCCTCTTGTGGGGCTTAACCGCAGGGCGGGCTACATGTTTCAGGCTGACAGCCTGATGCCCTGGATGAGCGCCATCGACAATGTCTCCGCCGGCCTCGTCTTCAACGGCATGAACAAGTCCGAAGCCCGGGATCGGGCGGCCGAATGGCTGCGCCGCGTGGGGCTCTCCGGCTTTGAAAACAGCTATCCTCATCACCTCTCGGGCGGCATGCGAAAGCGTGTGGCCATGGCCCAGACCCTTATCATGGATCCGGACATCATTTTGATGGACGAGCCGTTCTCGGCCCTCGACATCCAGACGCGGCAGCTCATGGAGAACGAGCTGCTTGCCCTTTGGGCTGCAAAGAGAAAGGCCGTGCTGTTCATTACGCACGATCTTGATGAGGCTATTGCCATGAGCGACCGGGTCGTGGTGATGAGCGCGGGCCCCGAGAGCCATCCGATCGGTCAGTTCCTGATTGACCTGCCCCGTCCGAGGGATGTGGCCGAAGTGCGCGTGACGCCGCGCTTCATCGAGTTGCATACGGCAATCTGGTCTGTGCTGCGTGAAGAGGTCCTCAAGGGCTATCAGCGCAACAGAGGCAACTAGCGGGACGGGGAGGAAAGAAACATGAATCCGCTGAAGCATGCAAAAAGAATGGCGTTCAGGCTTCGCACGTGGCAAATCGGCCTTCTTGTGATGATTTTCGTGTTCTGGCACGTGATGACCAAGCCGGGGCTCGTGCCTGCCGTGGTGTTCGACAACGATGCGCAGGCAGCCTTCTTCTTCGGCGAGCCGCTTGAGATCTTCACGCGCATCTGGGAGTGGTTCGTCACGAATGCCGACATTTACGTGCATCTCTGGACAACACTCGTTGAAACGGTGCTCGCCTTTGTGATCGGCACGATCACGGGGGGCGCGGTTGGCATGTGGCTTGCCCTGTCACCCTTTGCGGCAGCCGTTGCCGACCCCTTCATCAAGGGACTGAATTCGATGCCGCGCGTGATTCTTGCTCCGATTTTTGCCGTGTGGTTCGGATTGGGCATTGCGAGCAAGGTTGCCCTGGGCGTGACGCTGGTGTTCTTTATCGTATTCTTCAACGTGTATCAGGGCGTGCGTGAAGTCAATCCCAATGTGCTCGCTTCGGCCCGCATGCTGGGCGCCTCCAAGGGGCAGCTCATGCAGTATGTGTACACGCCCTCGGCGATGAGCTGGGTGTTCTCTTCGCTTCACACCTCCGTCGGCATGGCCTTTGTGGGCGCCGTGGTGGGCGAGTACCTGGGCTCTTCCAAGGGCGTGGGCTACCTCATCCTCCAGGCAGAAGGCGTCTTTGACATCAATACCGTGATGGCGGGCATTCTGGTTCTCACGGCTTTTGCGCTCGTGCTTGACTGGGGTGTCGGACTCATTGAGCGGCGCGCCATGCGCTGGCAGCCGAGAGCAGGCTCTTCGGTGACGCTCAAGGGCGGAATCTAACGGCCTGAAGGAGCGAAGGTTCCTGAGATCCCGGATGTGCGGACTGCATTGTCCGGGATTGCTTTTTTCCTGGCCGATTCCGGCAGGGATGCGTGCTCCGATGCGAAAAAACCGGAGTATCCTGTGGCGTTGTATTTTGCCCAAAGGCACTTCGTTTGCCTTCTGTGAGAACCAAGGACAAGCGGCAGTGTGAGGGCGGGGACTGCAATTGTTTTGTGGTCTGCTTGAACTTTTTGGTTGAGGAGAGAACGAAATGGCATTGTCTTCCTATTACAAGCAGCTCGTGGATCAGCGCCGTGAACTGCATCAGTGGCCGGAGCTGGGCTGGACCGAATTCACGACAACCAACTATCTCGTTGAAAAGCTGAAGGCATGGGGATACGAAGTGCTCCTCGGGACAAAGGTTGTCAATCCCGAGGCGGTTTTCGGGCGGGATGAAAAGGATGTCGAGCAGGCCATGCAGGTGGCCCGCGAGCGCGGCGTCTCCGAAGAGTTCCTGAAGGCAACTGAAGGCTATACCGGGTGCGTTGGCGTGCTCGATACCGGCAGGGCGGGCCCCACGCTCGCCCTTCGTTTTGACATCGACTGCATTCCCGTGCAGGAGACCGACAGCCCCGATCACCTGCCCAATAAGGAAGGCTTCCGCTCCCAGCGCGACGGCTGCATGCATGCTTGCGGACACGACACGCACATGTCGGTGGGGCTTTGCGTCGCCAAGTGGGCGATCGACCACAAGGATGAGTTGAAGGGACGTCTCAAGATCGTATTCCAGCCCGCAGAGGAGGGGGTGCGCGGCGCCAATGCCGTTGCTGCGTCAGGCGTGCTGGATGACTGTGACTACTTCCTCGGCTCCCACATCGGCATGGTGAGCCCCTATGGCGAGATCGTGATTGATCCATGGGGGTTCCTCTGCACCGTGAAGTATGACGTCACCTTCAAGGGCAAGCCTGCTCACGCCGGCGTCGAGCCCAACGCGGGACGCAACGCCCTTGCCTGCGCCGCTTCGGCAACACTTCAGCTGCTGGGCATTCCTCGCCACGGTTCAGGCATGACCCGCGTGAATGTAGGCGTGCTGCGTGCCGGAACCGGCCGCAACGTGATTCCGGCTTCTGCCACCCTGGTGATGGAAGTGCGTGGCGAAACTGCAGAGATCAATGACTACATGGCCGAACAGGCAAGAAACATCATCGAAGGATCCGCCAAGAGCTATGGGTGTGAGTATGAAATCCGCACGATGGGCGCAGCCTGCGACATGGCCAACGATCCCGAGATGATCGAGATGCTGCGCGAGGTCGCAAAGACGATTCCCGAGTACACCTCGATTGTTGACCGCAAGAACTTCGGCGGATCCGAAGACGCTTCGCTGCTTGCCAAGCGGGTCAAGGATCACGGCGGCAAGGTGGCCTTCTTCGTGAACGGCGCCAACCGTGCAGCCGGACACCACCAGTTCAATTTCGACGTCAATGAGGAGGCCATGGATGCAGGCTTCCGGGTGTTTGTCGGCATGGTTGGCAAGATCCTCGGATAAGCGGATCTGAACTGCGCCGGGAGTTTTGAAGTCCGGTGATTGGGGGCGCTTTTTGGTAGGGAAAACCCTGCCAGGGGCGCCCTTTCAGTTTGGATGAGGTCAAATAACCGGCTGTCCGGATGCATCCCTACGGTGAATCGGAAGCATAATTCGAAAGTAATACAAAAGATCCCTATTTTGGGGTATTTCCAAGGGGTCGATACAGGAGGCGGAAAAATGGCAGGAGATCTGCAGCGGGATGGCGTGAAGTTTTGCCAGAGAATTTTTGATCACGTTCGCTCGATGAGCGTGGATGGCATCGGCGTGACCCGCCAGGGGTATAGTGAAACCGAAAACGATGTCATGAGCTATCTGCGCTCGATCGGCGAAGAGCTGGGACTCGAGATCACGACGGACGCAGCCGGCAACGTATGGATGAGGATGCCGGGGCGCGACCGCACGCTCCCAGCCATTGTGGCTGGCAGTCACACGGACAGTGTTCCGCAGGGCGGCAATTTTGACGGCCTCGCGGGCATCGTGGCGGCGCTTGCAACGGCCTGGTGGATGCGCAGAACCGACTTTGTTCCTCAGCGGGATTTTGTCGTGCTCATGATGCGCTGCGAAGAGTCGAGCTTCTTTGGCAAGGCCTATGTCGGCTCACTTGCTCTGACCGGGCAGCTCACGCTTGCTGATACGGCACTCAAGCACCGAACGCTCGACAAGACGCTCGGAGAGTGCATGTCTGAATGCGGTTTCAACCCCGCAGAAATCACCGCCGGCACGCCTCTTGTTGACCTTTCTAAAATCGCTGCGTTTATCGAGCTGCATATCGAGCAGGGGCCGACCCTGGACTCGAGCAAGACCGAGCGAGTGGGCATCGTGACGGGCATTCGTGGCAACGTGCGGCACAAGGTTGTGAAATGCATCGGCGAGACCGCGCATTCGGGCGCTGTTGACAAGCAGTACCGGCATGACGCCGTGATGGCGACGGCCGAGCTCATCAACCGCATGGATCGTCATTGGGATGAGTGGCTTGCGCAGGGCGAGGATCTGGTGTTCACGATTGGCGTTCTCAAGACTGCCGCCACAGCTGCCATCAGCGTGATTCCGGGAGAGACGACCTTTACGGTGGACATGCGCGGCCTGAAGCTCGATACGGTTGAGCGTTTTCACGAGCTGCTCCTTAAGGAAGCCAGGGAGGTTGCCGCCAAGAGAGGCGTTAAGTTCGAGTTTGACAAGAAGCTCGTGACGCAGCCTGCAAGCGTTGATGAAGCACTCTCCAACCGGCTTGCGGCAACCGCCGAAAAATGCGGCATTCCGGTGAGACGGCTTGCGAGCGGCGCCGGTCACGACTCTGCCGTAATTGGTAACAAGGGCGTGCCGGTGGCGATGATTTTTGTCGCGAACCAGCACGGCTCGCACAATCCGTATGAGGCAATGGAAATCCGCGACTTCATGGTCGGAGCCAATCTGCTCTGGCGTACGGTGGAACATTTCGAGGAGGCTCTTTAGGACGGATTCGGGCGTCGCATCCGGCAGACGCCCGATCAAGGAGATAAGAACAAGAAGGAGAGACGGATATGACCATGTTGAGTCGAAGTTCTGCGGTGGTCTCTCGGGTTGTCGTCTTTGACCAGAGCCCGCTGTTTCGGCATGCTTTGGCCGAGCTGCTTCGCCTTTCCCCCGGATTTGAGCTGGTGGGAGAAACGAGCAAGCTTGATGAAGTGTCCCTCATGGCCGATGCGGGCGATGCCAATTTCTTCATCCTGGATCTGGATGCCGGTGCTCCTGCCCTGGATCTTCTTGAAAAATTGAAGAGCGGCCGCGAATGCCGCTGCGTGATGACGATCACCGTGGGGCGGGAAACGGAGCTGATGGCGGCCATTCGCACGCAGGCCGACGGATTCCTCTCCAAGCGCCACACGGCCGATGAGTTCGTCCGGCAGCTCGGCAAGGTCGCCCGGGGTGAAATGGTGATCAGCGACATTCTTACCAACGCCCTTGCAATGACGCTGCGCTCAGCACCATTCCCGGATGATTCCCGAAGCGCGGAAACGCTCAGCCCGCGCGAAGTGGAGGTGCTCCAGTGCATTGCCACGGGTCTGAGCAACAAGCAGATCAGCGAACAGCTTGGCATCTCGGACGGAACTGTGAAGGTGCATGTGAAGCACGTGCTCAAGAAGTTGCGTTTTGCCACGCGTGTTGAAGCCGCACTCTGGGCAAGTCAGAAAGGACTGTCGGCACCTGGACGATAGGGAAGGCCAGACACCTGCATCGGGCGAACTGTGCCGGGGATCAGACCTCGGAAAACAGGTCGCCCGTTTTTGTTCCCCGGGGCTCGATGAGACCGAAGTGCTGGTAGGCAAGGGCCGTTGCGATGCGGCCTCTGGGCGTTCTCTGCACAAGCCCCTGCTGAATGAGATAGGGCTCGACCACGTCTTCAAGAGTGTCGCGGTCCTCGCCGAGCGCGCTTGCGAGGTTGTCGATTCCAACAGGCCCCCCCGCAAACTTCTCCATGATCGTGCAGAGAAACTTTCTGTCCACAAGATCCAGTCCGATCGGGTCGACGGAGAGCATTCTGAGCGCTGCGTCGGCAATCGGCTTGGTAATCGCGCCATCGTGGCGCACCTGGGCGAAGTCGCGTACGCGGCGCAGGAGCCTGTTGGCGATTCGGGGCGTGCCCCGGCTCCGCTTGGCGATTTCGTGGGCCCCCTGTGCGTCAATCGTGACATTGAGGAGCCGTGCCGAACGGGAGATGATGAATGCGAGATCCTGCTCGTCGTAGAACTGCAGCTGGTTGACGATGCCAAAGCGCGCCCGGAGCGGGTTTGTAAGCGAGCCCGCGCGGGTCGTGGCGCCAATGAGGGTGAAGGGCGGCAGATCGATCTTGATGGAGCGGGCTGCCGGCCCTTCGCCGATCATGATGTCGATCTGGTAGTCCTCCAGTGCGGGATAGAGGATTTCTTCAACCACGGGGCTCAGACGATGGATTTCGTCAATGAAGAGCACGTCGTTCTTTTCAAGGTTCGTGAGGATCGCCGCCAGGTCTCCGGGCCGCTCAAGCACGGGGCCTGAGGTCTGCCGCAGATTAACGCCCATTTCGTTTGCGACGATGTGCGCAAGCGTCGTTTTCCCGAGCCCCGGAGGGCCGAAGACAAGCAGATGGTCAAGCGGCTCGCCGCGCTGCTTGGCGGCGGCAATGAACACCTCAAGCTGATCGCGCACGGCAGGCTGGCCGACGTAGTCGCGAAGGAACTTCGGCCGCAGAGCGCGGTCAATGTTGTCTTCGTTGGGACTGGCCGAAGAAGCGGCCACGATGCGTTCAGTTTGCTCAGCCATGGTAACGGGATCAGATAGACACGATTAGTGAGAGAGGGATTTTAGGGCCTGGCGTATGCCTTCGGAAACGGAAATGTCTTCGGGAAGCTTCTTTGCCGCGGCAATTGATTCGCGTTCGGAATAGCCGAGAGCGACCAGGGCGGAGACGATGTCGTTCTTGGCCTCGGACTGGGCGCCGGCAAGGCTGACGCCCTCAAGGTCGGCGCCGAGCTTGCCCTTGAGCTCAAGCACCAGGCGCTCAGCGGTTTTCTTGCCGATGCCGGGGATGCGGGTGAGCATGGCGCTGTCCTGTGCCGCAATCGCCTGGGCGAGCATTTGGACGGTCATTCCGGACAGGATCGACAGAGCGGTGCGCGCACCGATTCCGGAGATCTTGATGAGCAGGCGGAACACGCTCCGCTCGGCTGCCGTGAGAAAGCCGTAAAGGAGCTGCGCGTCCTCGCGCACGACAAAATGCGTGAGCAGGGTGACCCCTGCACCGATTTCGGGGAGGTTATAGAAGGTCGACATGGGAACGTCGATTTCGTACCCCACGCCACCGACATCGACGAGGATCTGGGGCGGGTTCTTTTCGATGAGTTTTCCGCTGATGCGTCCGATCATGATTGTTGTGTCCTGTGTTTGGCAAACTGCTCCCATGCGCCCCGCCGGTGCGAGCGGCTGGCAAGCGAGCGCACTCCGGTGCGGGAGGCGGGCAGGGCGCTCTCGTTGAGGCTTTTCAGCTTCATCGCGTTGGCGCACGTGATGGCGCAGGCGAGTGCGTCCGCGGCATCGCTTTGCGGGACTTCGGCAAGATTGAGAAGCCGCTTCATCATGTGCTGGATCTGAGCCTTCGCTGCGGCGCCCGTGCCAACGACTGAAAGCTTGATCTCCGAGGGCGTGAATTCATGCACCGGCAGCCCGTGGGTTGCCGCGCAGGTGATGGCGGCGCCTCTGGCCTGGCCGAGAAGGAGCGTTGTTCTGGGGTTGATGTTGAGGAAGATGATTTCCGCTGCGGCGCAGTCCGGATGCGTCTCTTCAATGACGGCGGAGAGCTCGCGGTAAATGTGGCCGAGCCGATCGCAGAGTTCGCCGCGCGGGACATGAATGCAGCCGGCGGTGACGAGCTTGAACGAGTTGGCGGAGGCATCGATGACGCCAAATCCCGTGTGGTTGAGACCGGGGTCGATGCCGAGAATGCGAAGGGTGTCGGACACGGAAACTTCTTAGATGCTGAGTCTTAAGCCAGGCTCGGATTGTACCCGAGAGGATGGAGGGGCGGCTTCAGACAAGAACGCCGGGCTGGGGGCCCGGCGTCGATGCTGTGCCCGGCTGAATCTATCCCTTTTTGAGAACGAGCCGTTCGAAATCGTCCGCGGGCAGCGGGCGAGAGAAGTAGTAGCCCTGAACGATGGCGCACCCGGCTTTACGGAGCAGGTTGAGCTGCCCTTCCGTCTCCACGCCTTCGGCGACAACGGTGAGATCAAGATTGCGGGCGATGTCCACAACCAGCTTCACGAGATGGAAATCCTTCTCGCTGCGCTCAATGTTGCGAATGAAGGCAATGTCCATCTTGAGCACGTCAATCGGCATGGACGACAGCATGTTGAGCGAAGAGTATCCGGAGCCGAAGTCGTCCATTTCGATTCTGTAACCCTTGTCGCGCAACTTGCCGATGACCTGGAGCACCTGTTCGGGGTTGCTGGTATAGGCTGATTCCGTCACCTCAAGCTTCAGATCTGCGGTCTTGATGCCATGGCGTTCCACAATTGCATCGAGTGTGTCAATCAGATGCGGGTCGAACATGTCCGCGCGAGAGAGGTTCACAGAGACGGGCAGGGTCGTGCCGTAGGTTTTGCTCCACTCGGCAGTCTGCCTTGCCGCCTCATTCCAGACATAGGTATCGAGTTCGGTGATTCTGCCCGTACGCTCAAAGAGCGGAATGAAGATGCTCGGCGGGAGCATGCCGAGTTCAGGATGCCGCCAGCGCACTAAAGCTTCGGAGCTCTTGAGTTGCGGCCGCCATCCACGAATGTCGTACTTGGGCTGGTAGAACACTTTGAAGTCACCGTGTTCAAGCGCTTGATCCAAGTCGTTGAGCAGGCGCTGATCACGGTCTTCGGCCTGAGCCATTTCATTGTCATAGATGATGGCCTGGGTCGCGTAGTTTCCGCGCAGCTTCTTGCTTGCGATGCGGGCGCAGTCAAACTGCGCAACAGGCTTCATTCCCTCCTGCCAGTGTTTCACGCCCATGCGAAGGTGGATGCTGGCATTGGGGAACAGATTGTCGACGCGCTTCTGGAACTGTTCGAGCTGATGCTGCCAGTCATCTCTCTGGGGGCAATAAAGGCTGAAATGGTCCGCTTCGGAGCGGCTGGCGATGCCGCCGCTCGTCTTTGCAAACTCTCCGATCATCGCACCCAGCTCGTTCAGCACGCGATCGCCGAACGAGCGTCCGTGCAGAGCGTTGACCGAACGGAACCGTTCGATGTTCATGATGACTGCGTCCATCGGCCGGTTCACATTGGTGTTGTAGATCTGATTGGCATAAAGCAGGAAGTAGTTCCAGTGGTACAGGCCCGTCTTCACGTCATGCTCGGTCTCGGCAATGATCCTCTCCCGGTCCTTGGCTTCCGCTTGGGCGCGCATGCTTCGGAACTGCATCCATATGAGCAGGCCGAAAACCGCGGCAATGAACAGAACGACATAGAGCACGTTGTCTCTCAGGTAATCCGAGAAGGAGACCTTGGTTTCCTCATAGCCGTAGTTGATCAGAGCGGAGCTAAACGAGGAGTCACGCCCCAGATGCGTGACCTTGTTGAGAATGGAATAGAGGTCGACGTCCTGTCTGCGCACGGCAAAAGACACGTACGAGGTCTTGTCTGTCGGGATCAGAAGCAGCCGGTTCAGACGAAGATAGTCGTTGACGCGATTGACTCGATAGTTGCGCACCAGCGAGCAGTCGGCTTCGCCCTTGGTCACGGCCTGAAAAGCGGCAACGGTATTGTCATAAGGAAGGATCTTCCAATTCGGGAAGTTGTCGCGTAAAAAGTTTTCGTGTCCCGGATCTCCCTTGGGAACAGCAACTTTGACCACCCGATCCGAGGAAATTTGCTGATGCTTGCCAGCACGGACGACAGCATAGATTTCAGTCTTGACGAGCGGATCCGTGACGAGCACGCCCGCCTTCTCGCCGTCATAGGGACTGAGGTTGATCGGAAAAAGGCAGTCGATTTCGCCATTGGCGAGCGCGGCAAGGGCGGCCTTCATGTCGTCAAAGGCCTGAGGCTGGAATTTCAGCACGGCATTCTTCGGGGCGTGCTCGGCCGTGTTCAGGAAATCCTTCAGTGCGCCCGTCAGCTGCTGGCTCGGCTCTTCCTTCTTGCAGAACGGCAGAAGGTTGCTGTGATAGCCGACGCGGATCACCTTGTGCTCGGCAAGCCAGCTGCGCTCTTTGGCGGTAAGGAAACTGTTGAGGGTGCTTGCCTTGTTGTACTTTTGCGTGAGCTCCTGGTTGAAACTGCGGTTGGCATCCAGGATGCGGCTCATGGCGATATCCAGCTCGCGCTTCAGATCCTGCCGATTCTTGTTGATGCCAAAAAAGGACTCGGCAAATCCGACCTTGACGACGGGGATCACATTCGCGCTGCTTCCGTACGCGTCGAGCGTCACCAGCATGTCGATTTTTCCCTGAGCCAGCATGTTGAGCATCTCGGGGGATTTTTCCGTCAGCGGCACAACGACGGGGGACACGCCGTTCTGTTTTGCCCAGTTCCTGAAGAGTTTTTCCTGAATGCTGTTTTTGTTCACGCCCACCGTTTTTCCGTTCATGGTGGTGAAGTCGTCCGGGCGGATTTCAGTGTTTTTGGGAGAAATGAAGACGTGGTAATTCTCTGATCCCATGGGCAGGGAAGAATAAAGGAGCTTCGTGGCCCGATCCTCTGTGAAGGACACGTCGCTCAGAAGGTCGATCTCGCCGGCGATCAGCTTCTCAAGCAGTACGGACCAGCTTCCCTGAACATATTCGTACTTCCAGCCGGTGTAGGTGGCGACGCGCTGCTGGTATTCGTAACCATAGCCGGAGCGGCGGCCGTAGGGATCGGTGTGGTGCCAGGCTGATTCATACCAGCCGACGCGAACAACCTTTTGCTCGGGTGCCGCACACACGGAAAAGGCTGCAAGCAGTTGCAGGACGAGGGCTGCACACAGGAACAGCCAGAGGTTCTTTTTTTGACTCATAAACATGACGCACCGTCTCTTTCCCTGCCCGTCTTGCCACAGCGCGCAAACGACAACAGGCAGAACCCTTCTGCTCGGCCGGGGTCTTCACAGGGTTGCACTCTAACCGCTTGAGTGAGCCGCTCTTCAGACCTTCTGCGGAGTTCACCCGGCCATTTTATCGTTTATAGATCTTTTGTGCTCCCCTGAATTTGCTAGGCAGAACAGCGAGAATTCGGAAAGGAAGCTTCCGAAATGATCCAGCCTGAGGCCCCGGCAGGCTGAAGGGCGTGAAAAGGAGCCGGGGTTCGAAACTGAATCGCTGCCGTGATAGCGTTTTTTCCGACAAATCCTATAATTCAATATCGAAGGGAGATTCACGATCACCGGATTTTTTTGCCATCCTTCACTGTTTCGCTGAGACAGAGGGATTGCAGGGGCCAGAAGAGGCGGCAGTGTGTTCTGGCACGATGGGAGAAGCGCATGGCATGGGATTGTCTTCTAGCGGGAACCAGGCATCGTATTGGCACTCTGCTTTTGCGTGTCTGCCTGGTGCTGGCCGCTTCTCTTTCGCTGGCGCTTCCTTCTGTTGCACTCGCCGAGGATGACGCAGGGGCCAAGATCGTTCGCGTTGGCTATTACGAAGACAATGCCTTTCAGAACGGCGCTGCGCCCGGAGCTGTCAAGTCCGGATACTCCTACGAATATCTTCAGCGCCTGAAGCGGCTCGCCAACTGGGAGTACCGCTATGTCTACGGCAGCTTCGCGGATCTGTATGACAAGCTGCTCAAAGGCGAGATCGATTTGCTCGCCGGTCTTGCCTACAGAGCGTCCCGGGCCGACATCATTGGCTATCCGACGCTGCCCATGGGGCACACGCCTTATTACCTGTTCAAGCGCTCGTCAGATCATTCTCTGACAGTTGACCCCTCGACTTTGAACGGCAAGAAAGTTGGCGCTCTTGAGGGCAACATGAAGGCGTTGACGGAGGGGTATCTCGCTGCGCACAGAGTCAATGCGCAGATCGTGCCCTTCAAGGACACTCCGGATCGAAACAGAGCCCTCAGGGAGGGCAGGATCGATGTTGCCCTGATCGAGGAAGCGACCTCAGAACCAGAAGGGGACCTAGACGCCTATCTTGAAATCGGTTCAAGCGATTTTTACGTATGCGTTGCGAAAACCCGTCCGGACATTTTGATTGATCTGGAGGAGGCGCAGGATCAGCTGTTCGCACAGAGCCCGAAGCTGATCACCGAGCTCACGAATCGTCATTTCCGCCGCACAGCAATCAGCACGACCCTCAGCGAGCGGGAAAAGAAGTGGCTTGCGGAACATCGCAAGCTCGTCATCGGCTATCACACAAACTATCTGCCCTACTCGGGAAACGATGAGAGAGGCAACGTGACGGGGCTTGTCCGCGAGGTTGTCCCTGCCATTTTCAGAGTTCTCAAGGCCGATGGAGTTGAATTCATCTATAAGGGCTATGACAATTTTGCGGACTTGCTTGCCGCAGTCCTCAGACGGGAGGTTGATGTAGGCTTTCCCGCGCACGTCAATTTCTGGATTGCTGAACAATACAAATTCATTGCGAGCGCCCCCGTCATCACCACTTACCTCAATGTGGTCTATTCGGGAAAGAAGCCCGACATGAGTAAGGCTGTCCTTGCCATTTCCAGGCACAGCCTGATGCTGACTTCCTACAGGGATCTCTGGTTCCCGAACAACAAGGTATTGTTCTTCAATAATATTGACGAGTGTCTGGAGGCAGTCCTTTCCAAAAAGGCCGATGCGGCATTCGTCAACGGCCTTCGCGGAACTTTCCTTCTCGCAAGCAAGTTCAAGTACAGGAGCCTGTCTTCCGTTCAGATCCCCGGAGATATCCCGCTTGGATTCGGCGCTGCGAGCTCGGGCAGTGACATGCTTCAGATTCTTGATCGTGGAATCGACTTGCTTGGTCCGGATTTTGCGCCGCATCACACGCTGCCCTACCAGCCCATTCATCAGACCACCTTTGCGGATATCGTGCTTGACAACCTGCTGATGACATTCCTCATCTGCGCTCTGATTGCCGCTGTTTTGGTGCACTTGATGATCAGAATGTCCGTCAAGCGCAAGGAAATGTCTCTGCTCGAGGTCATGGCGCGCGTCGACAAGATGACAAACCTTGGCAATCGCCGCGCCTTTGACGAACATATGGACAGCCTGAGGGACAAGGAGATTCCTTCGGACTTCGTTTTTGTGCAGATGGACCTGAATGGGCTCAAGCGCATGAACGACGAATTCGGACATGTTGCCGGCGACGAAATGATCGTCATGTCGGCCGAATGCATGCAAAGCGTCTTGTCGCCTTTCGGCACAGTGTTCCGCATCGGTGGTGACGAATTTGCGGCGCTGCTCAATGTTCCCGTCGGGCAGCTCGAGGCGGTGACAAGCAAGCTTCAGGCCGCTTTTGACAGCGCCAAGGGGCAGTACTGCCCCGGGATCTCGGTGTCTGTCGGCTGTGTGGCCGCCAAGGATTCCCCTGAGCTCTCGCTAGAAGAGATGGAGCGCGAGGCCGACGCGCGCATGTACGAGGATAAAAAGGCGTACTACCGAAAGAAGGGGCTTCGATCCGGAAACGTGGAGGCCAGGCTCTGAGATGCACGCCCGGGCTGGACGCTGACCGCCTCGGTCGGGGCAAGATTTCTGAAAATGCATTTCTTGTCGGAAGCGGGAAAAGAAGGAGGCGTCGACGAAGAGAGCGCTCTTGCGAAGAGCAGGGATGATTCCGAAGGAGAGGGGGAAGCGCCAGAAACAAAAAAGCAGCCCAAGGCTGCCTTTCTCAAGTGTTTGGTGCGCGGTACTGGGTTCGAACCAGTGACCCCCGCCGTGTGAAGACGATGCTCTACCGCTGAGCTAACCGCGCGTTGAGGGATCGCATTGTACACAGACTTCCGTAGATTTTGCAATATCAGATCAGAGAATTTTTTCGAACCCCCGAAGCTCGCCGGCTGGAGCGCCATAATCTGAGGCAGTCGTGTTCTGAGAGATCAAGGTGCTTGAGACCCTAGTGGCGCATCTGCTGCCGATTGCCTGCGTGTTCACCGCCGCCTTTTTGCAGGCGGTCACCGGTTTTGGTCTGGTGATCATCGCAGCGCCTCTGCTGATGTTTTTCTACGATCCCAAGCTCGTCGTGCTCATGATGGTGTTCCTGTCGCTGTGCTCGAACACCTGGCAGAGCATCTTCATTTTCAAGCAGGCGCACCACCAGACGGTGTTTTGGATGATTGTCGGCGCGCTCGTGAGCCAGCCGATCGGCTTTTTCATCTATGACGCGATCTCCCCGGACGGATTGAGGCTCTTCATTGGCGTGATGCTGCTGATCTCCCTGATCGTCATGCAGACCTTCAAGGTCAAGATTCCGATCACCCCCAGGAACTCCGCGATCACTGGTTCGGCCTGCGGACTGATGTCAATCACCACAGGCATGGGAGGACCGCCTCTGATCCTTTACACGGCCTACAGCGATCTCTCGGCAAGCCAGATCAGGGCAACCTGCATTCTGTTCTTCTTTTTTAACAACATAGTTTCGATTTCCACCTACGTCGTGGGAGGCGCCGGGATGGCGGGAGCCGTCAAGGAGGCGGTTTGGCTTTTGCCCGGAATTTTCCTGGGGGTGGCCTTCGGCTCGTACGCGTTTCATCACGTCTCTGCCGGACTCTTTCGGAAGATCATTTTCACGATGCTTCTGGGAATGTGCTTCTACATGATCTGGCAGGGGCTGAGGCCGCTGATTGCCTGAGTCGGGGCAATTGCAAAGAATGGGCAGCAATCCTGTAAAAAACAAAAGGACAGTGGAGTGGCGAGCTTGACATAATCTCTCGCTGAAAGAAACGGAAAAGGGGAAGGGAGAGACCAGAATGAGTCAGAATATTTCTCGCCGGGCACTGCTTGCGGCCGGAGCTGCCGCCATTCCTCTTCAGCGTGCCCTGGCGGAGCAGAAAGAAGCAGTTGTGGTCAGCGATCAGGATTTTGGCAGCCCCGCAGGACTGTATCCGAACAATCCGGCTCTGCAGGAGATCCTTGAGCGGCTCGCCAAAGACGCCAGGGCCAAGGCGGGAGCCATTTCCTCTCGCGAGCGGCGGATCGTGACGATCGCAGCCGTGGCGGGGACTGGGTGCGAGCAGGCGTTCACGGCCGAGCGCCTGCAGGCGCTGGTTACCGAACCGGGATTTGCTGTCGAGGATGCCCGCGAGTGCCTTTATCAGGCCACCGCCTACGTCGGTGCAGGCAGAAGCGCCCGGATCTTTGCCGCTTTTGAACAGGCTGTGCAGGATGCCGAAATCGATGCGATTGACCTTACCAAGGCTGAACAGGGGGATCGCCGCAGAAAGGGAAACGACATTCAGATCGCAGGCTTTGGCGAGGGGATGCGAAATTTCTGGGAGAAGGGCCCTGCGGACACTGTGCCCGTCCGGGAGTTTCTTGCAGAGAACTGCTTTGGCGATTACTACGCAAGACCGGGACTTTCCTGGTCCGAGCGGGAGATTTTTACGTTCAGTCTGCTCGCTAGCCTGGGTTTTGTGCCGCAGCAGCTTTTGGCGCACGCTAAAGCCAATCTCGCGTGCGGCAACGGCCGAGACAAGCTGCTCGCAGCGATCTGGACACTGCTCCCCTGGATCGGTTACCCCTCAACTCTCAACGCAATTAGTGCCGTCGAGCAAGCCAGTGCGAAATAAGGCTTTCGAGCGTTTTTTATCTGTCTGACTGAAACGGTTTCCGCCGAGCGGATTCGGTGACCTGCTAAACTGCGCCTCGAATTGAGTGCATCGCCCCAACTGAGTAGATCAGCCGGCGGCTGTGTGCTGTCATCGAAAACCAGACAGAGTTTTACGCAGACATGTCACTTTCACAGATCCTCGCGCTTGAGGCAATCCTTGAGGGCGCCTACCGGCGTGAAGAATATCCCGCGACCAGTTACCAGGCCGAGCTTTGGTCAACCGGGCGGCCGCTCGAGGGACTGACCATTCTCGACGCGACTCCCGTGTATCGCAACACGCTTGCCAAGTACCGTGGACTTTTGATGGCGGGCGCCGAGCTGATTGTCGGTCTGAGCGACGTCATGCCCTGCGACGTGAAGATTGTCAACAAGCTCAAGGAGCTGGACATTCCCGTGGTGCGGGCGGAAGACCCCGAGCGCGCTACTGACATCATTCTTGATTGTGCAGGCTCCTTTGCCAGCTGGAGCCCCCGCATCGGCTATGTCGAGCTTACCCGCTCGGGCGTGTACAAGTACGAGGGCAAGGACAAGCCCGTGTATCTCGCGGACTCGGGTCGAATCAAGAAGATTGAGACGTGCCTTGGAACGGGCGAGAGCTACTACCGCAGCATGAAGCAGCTTGGGTATGAAGACTGGGCCGGCAAGAGAATCGTCATATTCGGCAGCGGCAAGGTGGGAACGGGGCTTGTCATGTATGCCCGGCGCAAGGGGGCGGTTGTGACCGTCGTGACGGCTTCTCCCCGGCTGCCTGAACATCTCAAGCCCTTGGTCGAAAACTCGATCGACTTCCACGATGCAGAGGCAATCGCCGCCGCCGTGAGGGAAGCAGATGCCGTGGTCACGGCGACCGGAATTCCAGGGGCTGCCACCAAGGCCTGTCCCCCCGACGTGTTCACCAATTGCCGGGCGGTTCTCGCCAACATGGGCGTTGAGGACGAATACGGTCCGGGCGTGTCTGAGGATCGCGTCCTTGAGAAAAAGCGTCCGCTCAACTTCATGCTCGAGGAGCCCACGCAGATCCGCTACATAGACGCCACGATGGCGCTCCACAATGCGGGAGCGCTGTATCTGGCGGTTCATCCCGAGTCCAAGGGGCTGATTATCCCCAGCGAGCACACCGAACACGATCTGCTCCACGTGACGCGGCGCGATGGCCTCATCAAGGAAGAGATGGACATGATTCCTTAGGGATCACCCCGGGAACAGTCAGACAAACGGGCAAAGCCGCTCTTAGACGGGCGGCTTTGCCATACGAAGAAAGAACTCAAGCGCACAGGATTTTTCTATGAGCATTTTGATTCGCAATGTCCTTTTGGACGGCAAGCAGCGCAACGTTCTCATCGAGGGGAACCGATTCAAAAACCTTGATGCTCCCGAGAATGCGGCGGCTGACGAGGTCATCGACGCAAGCGGCTTTGCGATGCTTCCCGCCTTTTACAACACGCACACGCACTCGGCGATGACGCTGCTTCGCGGCTATGCCGACGACATGGAGCTCTTTACCTGGCTCAACGACCACATCTGGCCGTTTGAGGCGCAGATGAAGCCGGAGGACATTTATGCGGGAACGAGGCTGGCGATCCTCGAGATGATCAAGTCGGGTACGGTGTTTTTCTGCGACATGTACTGGACAGAGTGGGAAACCGCCCGGGCAGTGGAGGAGATGGGCGTGCGCGCCTGCGTGAGCGCTCATGTGATCGGCTTTCATCCGCGCCAGGTGCAGGTCGACACTCTTGACAGGGCCAGAGCCTGGAAGGATCGGGCGGGACGGGTCACCATGGCAGTGGCGGCGCATGCTCCCTATACCTGCGGCGCGGAACTCATCAAGGAGTGCCACGGTCTTGCCAGAGAGCTTGGCATGCCCTTTGTCATTCACCTTGCGGAAACGAAAAAGGAATTTGACGACTGCGTCAAGGATCACGGTCTGACTCCGGTGCAGTATCTCGACAGTCTGGGGGTTCTGGACCGCAACACTGTGGCGGCTCATGTGGTGCACGTGAACGATGAGGATGTGAAGATTCTGGCCGAGCGCGGCGTTGTCATCTCGCACAATCCGGTGTCCAACATGAAGCTCGCCTCGGGGATTTTCCACGGACAGTCGCTTGAGCAGGCAGGCTGCCGCATTACGCTTGGAACCGACGGTGCAAGCTCGAACAACAATCTCTCGATGATCGAGGAAATGAAGGTTGCCTCTCTCATGGCAAAAGCCTCAAGCGGGCCACTTGCAGGTTCCGCAGAGACGGTTTTGCGGTGGGCGACGCGAAACGGAGCCGAGGCTTTCGGTCTGGATGCTGGAGAGATCCGCGAAGGAGCTCTTGCCGATGCAATCCTGGTCGATCTCTCGAATGAGAGGCTGGTGCCGAATCACAACCTTGTCAGCAACTGGGTCTATTCTGCCGACTCCAGCTGCGTGGACACCGTGATCTGCGACGGCAGGGTGATCATGAGAAATCGAAAGGTTCCCGGCGAGGAACAGATCCGAGAGGAAGCCAAAAAGAGTGTGGCGAGGGTTCTTGCGCGCCTTTCCCAAGCGAAGGCGGCTAGCTAGAATCGCTTAGACGCGACCGCTTCCTTTGCGGAGCGCGATGACAGCAACCAACACGAGGAACATGGATCATGGCTCGACGTTACTTTGGTACCGATGGTGTTCGCGGCGAGGTGGGCGTTTCGCCCATTACGCCGGAGTTTGGACTGCTCCTTGGACAGGCTGCAGGAAGAATCTTCAAGAGGAATGCAGGCAAGACCGGGCGCGTGACGGTTCTCATCGGCAAGGACACGCGCGTTTCGGGCTACATGCTTGAGGCGGCGCTGCAGACGGGCTTTACGTCCGCGGGAGTCGACGTCATCGTGAGCGGTCCTATTCCGACGCCTGCCGTTGCATACC
>Ga0265299_10000700_pt1 | contig 40791 bp, 34 predicted proteins | sample AusTroGonzalo_MG_4_FD_193485 | JGI IMG/M metagenome (GOLD analysis project Ga0265299, IMG submission 193485) | Bovine rumen microbial communities from tropical cattle in Woodstock, Queensland, Australia - Gonzalo_02 | ecosystem: Host-associated > Mammals > Digestive system > Stomach > Rumen ...
CGGCCCTGTAGGTTGCGTCCTCGGTTACCGTTATTGTACGTGGATTGTCGGTGTTGCCATCGTTCCATTGTACAAAATGGTAGTGCTCAGCGGCAGTTGCCGAAATCTGAATTTCTGCGCCGTAGTCGTAGGTGTTGCTTCCGTTTACTGTGCCCATTGTTTCATCGTCAGACTCAACCGTAATCGTATGCTGGTCAATTGCAAATTCGGCCCTGTAGGTTGCATCCTCGGTTACCATTATTGTACGTGGATTGTCGGTGGTGCCATCGCTCCATTGCGTGAAATGGTAGTGTTCTGCGGCAGTTGCCGAAATCTGTATTTCTGTGCCGTAATCGTATGTTCCGCTTTCGCTTACTGTACCCATTGCAATGTCGGCAGACTCAACCGTAATCGTATGCTGGTCGATTGCAAACACAGCTGTATATGTCATATTGCCTGTTACGATTATTGTGCGTGGATTGTCGGTGTTAAAGTCACGTGTTGGATTTTCTTCGTCAATCCAGTGCACGAAATGATAGTGGTCGTTTGGTATTGCAGTAATCTGGATTGTGGTGCCTTCAACATACTCACCTGTTCCTTCCACAGTTCCTTCTGTTTCGTTGGCAGATGCTACAGTAACTGTACGCCAAGCGCCGAATGTTGCCGTGTAGGTGATGTCCTCTGTCACGGTTATTGTACGCGGATTGTCGGTGTTGCCGTCGTTCCAAGTTGCAAAGCCGTAGCCCTCGGCTGGTGTTGCCGAAATCTGTATCTCGGTGTCATAGTCGTAGGTGCCGCTTTCGCTTACCGTACCCATTGCGACATCATTAGATTCAACCGTAATCGTAAACCTGTCGATTGCAAACGAAGCGGTAAAGGTCGAGTCGCCTGTAACAGTTATTGTGCGCGGATTGTCGGTATTGCCGTCGTTCCACTGCGCGAAATGGTGGTGTTCGACTGGTGTGGCAGAAATTTCAACCTGTGAGCCTTCGGCGTAATCGCCGCTGCCAGATGCTGTTCCTAGCGTTTCGTCGGCAGAAGTTACGGTTATTGTATGGAATACTGCGAATGTAGCCGTGTAGGTGGCATCCTCGGTTACCGTTACGGTACGCGGATTGTCGGTGTTGCCGTCGTTCCAAGTTGCAAACCTGTAGCCCTCGGCTGGCGTAGCGGTAAGGGTTGCCGTTTCGCCCTCGTAGAATATGCCGCCGCCCGTTACGGTTCCGGTTGCCTCATCTGCCGAAACTGCGGTGATGGTATAAGTAGGTATTGCTTCAAACGATGCTACATATTCCACCTGCGACGATACATACAGCGAGCGCGGATTGTCGGTGTTGCCGTCGTTCCACTGCACGAAGCGGTAGCCATAGTTTGGGGTGGCGACTATTCTGGCGTTGCCATTTGAGCAGGAGGGCTGCAGTGTTATGCTTGCTGTTCCCATCTGCGGATTTGCGCTCGATACGCTGAGCAATGAGGCTCCGGTTTCGCGTATGTCGCTGAAATTGCTCCATTGGTCAGCAGCCCTATACGCATCCGCCGACCCGCAGGGAACCCATACTGTGGCATTGTAATGATATTCGTGATACCCATAATCAATATACCCATTATCAATATAAGCACTATAATTAAAATTCTTTGTACCAAGAGTTGGCGGAGTTGCAGGATTTGCATATATGTCTGTCAGTCCGTAGCACCCATAAAATGCCCATGTGCCAATGCTCGTAACAGAACTTCCAAATGTTACTGACATCAGTCCGCAGCAGAAAGTAAAAGCATTTGTCCCAATGCTTGTAACAGAATTGGGAATTGAAACCGATGTCAGTCCGCTGCACCAATAAAATGCAGCCTCTCCAATGCTCGTAACCGAATTGGGAATTGTAACAGATGTTAGCATAGAGCAGTTGTAAAATGCCCCGTACAGCAAATTTCCGCCTGTCACGGTAACCGACCTAAGGCAGATGGGAATGTAATATGTTAGGCTAGTACCAGTTCCGTATTTTTGCTCTACGGCAGTACCGCCTGTATAACTACTTGTTCCGAATATATATCCGAAAAGTGTGGAAGCAGAAGCCGATGTTGCCGTTGCGCTTCTGCCTACAAATGGGATTGTCATATCTACAAGTCCGCTACAAGCATTAAATGCAGAACTACCAATACTTTCAACTCCATTGCCGATTGTTATTGATGTAAGACCGCTACAATTAGAAAAAGCGTATTGACCGATGTTTGTAACCGAATTAGGGATTGTAAACTCTGTAAGTCCGCTGCAATGTTTAAATGCATTTTGACCTATGCTTGTTACAGAGTTGCCAATTGTAACCTCTGTCAGTCCACTGCAATAAGCAAAAGCAGAACCGCCAATACTAGCAACAACCGAATTAGGGATAGTAACCGATGTCAAGCAAGTTGCATAACTAAAATTCTTTATTTCTGTTACCGTATTTGGGATTACCAAGTCAGTAACAAGTTCATTGTCAATATATAGGTTATGAGCGTATTGAAGCGGTGTACTAAAAATTGACATCCCGCACCATTGTTCAATACTGCCAGTATAATAAACTGCCGTCAGACCGCTGCAACCAGTAAATGCAGCCTCTCCAATGCTCGTAACCGAATTGGGAATTGTAACAGATGTTAGCATAGAGCAGTTGTAAAATGCCCCGTACAGCAAATTTCCGCCTGTCACGGTAACCGACCTAAGGCTTCCTGGTATAGAATACCATGGTCCATTTCCGCTAGTCCAATATTGACGAGTACCAATCTCGCCTCCAGTTGACTCTCCGAATATGTATCCGAAAAGTGTTGAAGCAGAGGCTGTTGTTGCCGTTGCACTTCCGCCCACAAATGGGATTGTCATATCCACAAGACTGTAACAGTACCTAAATGCCTCATAACCAATGCTAGTTACTGAATTGGGGATTGTAACTGATGTCAAATTTCTGCAATTAATAAATGCAGAATTAGCAATGCTCGTAACAGAATAAGTACTACCATTATAAGTGACCGAAGATGGTATTATAAGGTTTCCAGACAAACTACTGCTTCCAAAAACTTCTACTGTATATGGGGAAGTGGAAGATGTAATTGTATAGTATAGGGTTTGTCCGCTACTACATACGGCAGAGAAGTCGTAGGCGAAAGCATATAGGTCACAAATGGTGGCGAGAATTAATGTGAAAATTATTTTTTTCATGATATAAAATTTTTAATTGTTATTAAATGTTTTTGCTCTTTCCCTTTTTGTACAAAAAAGGATACGCAGCTCCTTTTTCCTTATATTTTTGAGGGATTAGTTTTCCTTTAAGTTCTGATATGCAGTCATTTGTAGGTTTTCCAATAAATTCAATTCTTCCCGGACGGTCAACGCAGTTCATCCATTTTGAAACTTCATAAACCTCACGAACCATACCATTTACAATACCTAAAACATATTTGTATTTTTGCGCTTTGTTAAGATCTGCTCTCCATGCGCTTCGTACCGCATCGTATAATCCTTTTTTATCAACAACAGGTTCTGTAGTCTTAATTATAATATAGTTTTCATCAGGTTCTTTGTATTCCTCAACACCAAGTTTTGCCGCCAAGTCTTCTGCAGATATAAGCCCATAGTCACTGCCATGACCAGATTGAATGTTGGTAAGCCCAGGATAGCAATCAATTAGAGCTGCCTCCACCTCAAACGCTTCCTGCTCTGTGAGATTCCATCTGTGAATCATCGCGACAACATCTTTTCCTCCTGTAATAATTTCGCGAATAAGACGAATTTTCAACGATTCTTCGTCTTCATCTTTTTCCTTCTTCATTTTTGTTGCTGCTTTTGCATGTTGAAATACACGGTTACCATAACCCTTTCCCACATAAAAAGTTTCAAAGTTGCGTGGATCAACAAGGCGGTAAACATAATAGCCACTCTTTCCACTTCCGCCCAACTTTTCTAATACCTTTTTACTAAATTCCTTTTTTTCGTTTGCCATATAACTTAACTTTTAAATTTGCTTACTATTTTCGTGCTTTTCCACATTAACTCCCTTTATTTGATTTGCGTTTTTTCTACTATCTTTAACTTTAAACAATGATGCTGCGATAAAAAAGTTCTTAAAAAATTCCCAACATGATATTTCTTTAAATGGTTCGGGAACAGATGGTTTTATTATGATTGGTTTTTGGTCATTATGAAGCAGATGTCCATATTCATTGGACAAATTCCGATATTTAATTTCTCCTTTCCTAAAGCGGTTTACACAAATGATGTAAACCAAAATGTATGCGACAAGTGAAATTGCACACATTATAACACCACGATGAGACCATCCGTTATTATACAACTTATAAATATTATAACCGATTTTTGCCAACAAACTAATTGTAATACATCCGGTTACAAGAGATATAATCTTCACAAACTCGCCATATAGACCTTGGATAATCCTAAATCCATTTTTGCCAAAGGGCACATAATCGTCTGAAAATATTTTTGGATTGTTGTATTTATCACCATAAAATTTGTTGCGTATAGCCCACACAATGAACTGTTCGTGGCGCTGATGCATTCCCTGATATATGCAAATGTATGCCATTATTCCCAAGGCAATGTACGCACAAGCAGCAGCAATGCATAAGTCGCTTAACCTATAATTACAGTCGCCTGCTTTTTCGAAATAATAGCTGGAACTGATAAAGACATTGCCATAAAATCCGATAACAACAAACAGACCAGCCATAAGCGAAACAACCGCACCCAAATTGTTGGTGTTGTTTGTAGCATATTGCTCATGCAGCTGGCTTTCAATTTCGTTAAAATTCTTTTCCTTATCAGTATTTGTTCCCATTGTTATATTTAGTTTTTGCGATGCAAATTTCCGCCAATTATTTCATTATTAAAAAGTTCTTGTTGGTTCTTGTTTCATAAATGCCCTTTTGCCTGTGCTTGGAGTACACAACAATAAAAAATCGTGAACTCTTTTTATCTGATGGAAGGTCTCGCATACCTATATCGCAAATAAGAAAGCCCACGATTTCTCGTGAGCGTTTCTTGCTTTCTGATTTTTGCGATATTAAGAAAATTGCGAGTTTTCCATCAAAAATGCATGAGCAAAAACGCCTTTATGTTTTAATATCAATTAAATATCTGTTCTATTTCATCGGCAAATGTTTTTATGTTCTACTTTGCGTTAATTTTACGGGACAAAGATAATGGATTGATGGAAGAATGCAAAGGGAAAAGGGGAAAAAGTTACAAGGGCTAAGGCCCGTTTTTCGCTACGCGGTTTCTATGGCTGTCGGCGTTTCTGGGCCTGCGGCGTTTGATGGCTTCGCCGCTTCCCGCTTCGCGGTTTCTGGGTTTCAGTGGCTGACGCCGTTTGAAAGTTTCACGTTTCTATAGTTCAACAGTTCAAGGTTCAATGGTTCAAAAGAATACCTATCGAGCAGTCTGGCTGTTAGCCTGTGAGACAGCAAGACTGTTAGCCAATTACTCTGCCTTTATCTCCTTCCACACGAAAATATCATTCTTCTCCTTGGGACGTACGCTGTCGAACCACTTGAAATTCTTGAGGAACAACTTGTCGGCAGTTATCTGATCCATAGGCAGGGCAAGGCCGTCGGGCTTCTCGAAAAACATAATGTCCTTTATGGTTTTGTCCTCGTAGAACACACGCATATTGCTGCTGAGAAGTTTGTTCTGGGCAATAAACTCATTTTCTTCCTCGTCCTCTATATAATATATGGTCTGGCAGTCGGAAAAAAGGTCGGTGCGGTACAGCTTCTTGTCCTTTAGGTAGCCGTTGATGTTCTTGCAGTTTATCTGATTGTAGTAGTCGTCCTCGATGTGCTGGCACAGGAACGACGAGTTTTTCATCACAAACGAATCTGGCTCCTTGTTCACGAACTTCACCGAAATGTATTCGGCGGTGGCCTGCATGTTGTCGCTCCACATTATGGGGCTGTAGAATAGCTCGGCAATGGAGTCGTTGGAGTGGAAGGCTATGGAATCGCAACGTGCCTGTCCGTCGGACTTGAACGCCAGCACCTTGTGGAACGCCCGCATCAGTTTGAAATCCAATGTGTCGCCCTGTTTCTCGGTAGTAATAAATATGGTGTCGGCGTGAATGAACAGCGAATCACCGTCCATTATGTAGGTTAGCAGTGTGCTGTCGGTCATAAACGCCCTTTCTGGCTCCTCGTAGAAGTACCCGTAGTTTCCGCTGGCGATCATGTTGTTGGAAGAGTCGATTATCGACACATTGCGAAAACCTTCGCCGTAGCGGATTTTGCGGTCGTAGTAAAGGCTGTCGCCGTAAAGATAGTTGCTCCCCGACTGCAACCAAGCGTTCTTTGTCAGGTTGGCCTCATCGGTGACGGTGTTGTAGCGACCATATTCGCAGTACAGATAGTTGGAGTCGGAAACAATCTCGGTAGGACCGAAAAAGTCGGCAATTTCGCTTTCGGTGTTGTACCTGAGAGTATCGCTAGTAATGGAATAGTCGGGATTTTTCAGCAATACCTTATCAACGGCATAATAGTCGTAAGTCTCTGTGTAGTAGTATCCCCACTGGCTTCGCAGACGGTTGTCGCCGTCGTACATTCTTCCGCCCTCAAAGTAGTAAATCAAGTTCTTATCTCGGTCGTAGTCCAGCGAGTCGGTTATGAGGTACGACTTGTTGTGCTGCATAATCACCGAGTCGCGCATCTTGGCCATTCGGATGTCGCCGTCGTATTCGGCATACTTGCCTATGAGCAGAATGGTGTCGCCCTGCTTGAAACGTACATTGTTGTATGCCTGCACCGAGTTGGTCTCGTCGTAGAAGTAAGCAGAGTCGCAAAACATGTAGATTTCGTCGTGGCGGAAGACCACATCGCCGAGCAGACGCTTTGCCTCAATGCCCGACTTCTTGCTGTATTCCAAGGTGTTTGCGTGAAGTATCTCCACTTTTTTCTGCGCCACTGCAAACAAGGTCGCAAAAGTGAGCATCAATGTCAGCGCAAACTTGATTTTCATCTGCGGTAAGTTTGGTGAAACTTAGTCTTTCACAAGTTCGTCGATGATGTCCTCGATTGAAAGACCTTCGGCTTCGGCCTTGTAGTTCTTCACAACCCTATGGCGCAGGACAATCTTTGCAACTGCCTGAACATCTTCGATGTCTGGAGAATATTTTCCGCCGAGAACAGCCACGGTCTTTGCGCCTATGACAAGGTATTGCGAAGCACGCGGACCAGCACCCCAATGTATGAACTTGCGCGTGATTTCGGGTGCAATCTCCGAATCGGGACGAGTCTTGTTGACGAGGCGCACTGCATATTCGAGTACATTGTCGTTGATTGGAATCTTGCGGATAAGGTTCTGGAAATAAATGATTTCCTCGGCACTAAGAATCTGCTTGATTTCGAAATTCTTGTCGGCGGTAGTGTTCTTCACTATGCGGATTTCGTCGTCGAGGCTCGGGTAGCCGACATTTATGTTGAACATAAAGCGGTCAAGCTGAGCTTCGGGCAGCGGATATGTACCTTCCTGTTCAATCGGGTTCTGGGTAGCCATAACGAAGAATGGTTCGTCGAGTTTGTAGATTGTTCCCGATGCGGTTACCGAGCGTTCCTGCATGGCTTCGAGCAGTGCTGCCTGAGTCTTAGGCGGGGTACGGTTGATTTCGTCGGCAAGGATGAAATTGGCGAAAATCGGGCCCTTTATGAACTTGAACTGGCGGTCTTCACCAAGAATTTCGCTACCGATAATGTCCGATGGCATAAGGTCGGGGGTGAACTGGATACGCTTGTTCTTCAAGCCGAGAACTTCGGCTATAGTGTTAACCAGCAATGTCTTTGCAAGTCCCGGCACACCTACTAGCAGGCAGTGTCCACGGCTGAAAATCGAAATCAGCACTTCCTTCACAACCTGATCCTGACCGTAAATTTTCTTGCCAATCTCGACAAGCATCTCGTCATATTTCGACCTCAAGGCATTTGCAGCCTCCACATTGTCCTTGTACTCAATCATACCGATAAAATTTAGATGGGTGCAAATTTAGATAAAAATACTGATTTGTATGATAGGTTAGAAGAAAATCATTTTCCAAATTCACGGCTCTTTCATTTAACTGCCCCCTGAGCCTGTCGAAGGGTAAGGTTAATACGTATTATATCATTTCGTCACCTTGACTTCGATACTTCGACAAGCTCAGCAATCGAACTTAGCTAGCGGATTTGCTCAAATGCTAACTGCTTGTGTCTTAGGTAACAACATTGTCTAAATGAAAGAGCCGTGTTCCAAATTCGGAACAAAAATATTTTTCAGTGCATATAAAAAAGAATCTTGTTACTCGTTCCCACGCTTCATGATCTTCTGATTACCATATATTGTAAGATTAAGCAAAGCCAATGTACGATATTATTGATGCAAGCCTATGAGACCGTTCGTCCCAATTAACACTCCCGCGTTAAAAACTTAATTATCACATCACAACATTATTCACTACATTTGACGATTTGAATGAGATAAATTGTAAAAGACACTAAATAACTGATAATAAAAGCAATAAGTAACTAAGATGTTTACAACATTATGGTAAAGCCAATCAGCATATTAGACAAAGACTATTCTCAGTGGCTGAAAGATTTAAGTTCGCGATATAGAAGAAGCCAGATAAAGACGAATCGTGATAACCATAATATTTATAACCTTTCAAAAACAATTATAAATTATTCAAATACATTACATTCTATTAATAATCAACAAACTAAGTTTACTCCTCAAATTGGGGAGCAATTTATAATAGGCATAGAGAATTATTTTTTGCCAAAACTTGTGGTATACATATGTACTGAAGGGGCAAAAGACATCATCATCGGACACAGTCCGTTGTCCCGCCCCAAAGGGGCAAAACCGCACCCAACAATGGGCAACGCCCATTGTTCACACAACACACCCGCACCCGCCCTGAAAGGGCAAAAGCGTTTAACCTTGGGCATCGCCCCGAAGGGGCTATCAAAATCGAGCACCGCCCATTGCCTCGCCCTGCAGGGGCAAAAGCAGAATCACGCATCATCTAACAATTCATTTTTAAGCATATAAATTATGGCACAATCACTTTCCAAAATATATCTGCACATTGTCTTCCATGTGAAGTGTACCAGCCCAACAATCGATGAAGAACATTGGGAGCGCGTCCACAGCTACATAGGAGAATTAATCAATACAACTGGCTGTCAGACTCTTCAGGTTGGTGGTGTTGCTAACCATATACACGCAGTCTGTTTGCTATCACGAAATGAGAATGTAGCACACCTAGTCGAAGAAATGAAACGTAACAGTAGCAGATGGATAAAAACGCTCTCGCCTAAATACAAGAATTTTGCATGGCAAGGAGGATATGGCGTATTCTCTATAAGTCAATCCGTAGTTGACAAAACAATTCGATATGTGCAGAACCAAAAGCAACATCACGCAAAAAAGACTTTTCAGACCGAATACATACAATTCCTTAAACTCTACAATGTTGAATATGATGAAAAATATGTATTTACCGACTGAAACTACCGCTTTTGCCCCTTCAGGGCGCAGATATACACGCACATCAGCCAGAGGCGTTGCCTCAAGCTGCATGCTCGTTGGCCCTTCAGGCCGTCAATTACTAATATCCGTCCTGAAAGGACAAAAGCATTTAACATTGGGCAACGCCCTATATATACAGATATAAACAGAAAGTAAATGACTGAAAATTACGATGTTATAGTAGTAGGTGCTGGACATGCAGGCTGCGAAGCGGCAGCGGCGGCGGCAAATATGGGAAGCAAAGTGCTGCTCGTGACAATCGACATGAACAAAATCGCACAGATGTCGTGCAACCCTGCTATGGGTGGAGTTGCCAAAGGTCAGATTGTCAGGGAGATAGATGCACTGGGCGGACTTTCGGGAATCGTTACCGACAAGGCTATGATACAGTTCCGAATGCTCAACATGTCGAAAGGTCCTGCTATGTGGAGCCCACGCGCACAGTGCGACCGAACGGTATTCAGTGGCGAATGGCGAAGCCAACTCGAAGCGATAAAGAATGTATCGTTTCTGCAAGATATTGTAAATAAGGTAATTGTAGAAAATAATCGCGTCTGCGGAATAGAAACCTACCTCGGAATAAAGGTTTATGCAAAAGCAGTAATCCTCACTACCGGTACTTTTCTTAACGGACTGATGCACATAGGACATAGCCACTTCGAAGGGGGACGAATCTCTGAACCTGCTGCTGTAGGGCTCACACAAAGTCTTGCCGATCTTGGTTTCACCTACGACCGCATGAAGACTGGCACACCCGTAAGAATCGATGGCCGCACAATTAACTTCAATGATTTACAGGAACAAAGTGGTGATGAAACTATTATTTCTTTCTCTTATTTGCACAACTACAACCAGCATTTCCTAAAACAAAGAAGTTGCTACATAACTTACACTAGCGAAGAAGTTCACGACACTCTGCGCAAAGGTCTTAAGGACTCCCCTCTCTACGATGGCACCATCAAGAGCATAGGTCCGCGCTACTGCCCAAGCATAGAGACAAAACTGGTAACTTTCCCCGACAAGGACAAACATCAACTTTTCCTTGAGCCAGAGGGAGAAACATCAGTAGAATTCTACCTCAACGGATTCTCATCTTCACTGCCGATAGATGTCCAGTACGAAGCATTGCGTAAAATTAAAGGTCTTGAAAATGCCAAAATTTTCCGTCCCGGCTATGCCATCGAGTACGACTTCTTCCACCCTACCCAACTGAAAGCCACATTAGAGACTAAACTCATTGAAAATCTGTATTTTGCAGGACAAATCAACGGCACAACCGGCTACGAAGAAGCAGCAGGGCAGGGGATAATCGCTGGCATAAACGCTCACCTGAAAATCAACGAAAAACCAGAGTTCACTCTCAACCGCGACCAAGCTTACATTGGTGTTCTCATCGACGATCTCATCACTAAGGGCGTTGACGAACCATACAGAATGTTCACTTCGCGTGCCGAATTCCGCATACTTCTCCGTCAGGATAACTGTGATGTAAGATTAACAGAACTTTCGCACAAAATTGGTCTTGCAACCGACGAACGCTTACAAGTTTTTGAAGACAAGATTGCAAAGCGCGACCAACTTATTGACTTCTGCAACAACCAAAGCTGCAAGCCCGAAACGATCAATGCAATGCTCTCTGAATTAGGAAGTTCGGAGTTAAAACAAAGCATAAAAATGAACAATATTATCACCCGTCCGCAAGTGAAAATCAAGGATTTATGTCGTTTTGACAATGAACTTAACACGCTTGTTTCGGGCTTTGGCGACAAGAAGGACGAGATAATTGATGCAGCAGAAATACTACTGAAATATTCCGGCTATATAGAACGTGAAAAACTTATTGCAGATAAATTGAAGCGACTTGAAAATATCGTCATCGAAGGCAAGATTAATTATGCAGAAGTGAATTCACTCTCAACTGAAGCCCGGCAGAAACTGATGAAAATTAATCCGCATACAATTGGTCAGGCATCACGAATTAGCGGTGTTTCACCTTCTGACATAAGTGTGCTATTGGTACTGATGGGAAGATAAAAATAATCCGCACACTGAGCGTAGTCGAAGTGAAGGATTATAATTAACATTGCCCCTTCGACAAGCTCATGGAGCGAATCTGATAAACAACAAATGTTTCATGTGAAACAATTATAACAATAAGATAATGAATAAAATAGAAAATAAAAATATTATGCAAACAAACAATACTCACCGCCCATTCGACTCCGCTCAGGGAGCTGTAACCAGAAAAATAGAAGGTAACATTGTAGATGTTCTCAACAGAAAAATATTCAAGGGTGAAATCACAATCGAGAATGATAGGATTGTAAAAATCTCTCAAAAGGATACTACGAGCGAAGTATATATTTTGCCAGGTCTGATTGATTCGCACATTCACATCGAAAGCACAATGATGATACCAAGTGAATTTGCTAAGGTTGCAGTCAAGAATGGTACTATTGGAGTTGTGACCGACCCACACGAAATTGCGAATGTGCTTGGAGAAAAAGGTATTGATTTTATGATAAAAAATTCAGAATCAACACCTTTGAAAACATTCTACTGTGTTCCGTCTTGTGTTCCAGCAACCACATTCGAGACCTCTGGAGCTACTCTTGACGCTGAAAAAATTGACAAGATTTTCACTAAATACGGTCTTAAAGTGCTTGGTGAAATGATGAATTATCCTGGCGTTATATACGATGATCCAGAAGTTCTGGTAAAGCTCGAAGTTGCAAAGAAACACGGTGCTGTTATTGATGGTCACTCTCCGCAAGTCAGTGGTGACAACTTGAAAAAATATATCAAAGCTGGAATAAGCACCGACCACGAATGCAGAGATATTGACGAGGCAATAGAAAAAATAAACCTCGGCATGAATATTCTCGTCCGCGAAGGTTCAGCTGCAAAGAATTTTGATGCTTTATACCCACTAATTTCTAAATTCAACAAATCGGTAATGCTTTCGACGGATGATTCACACCCCGACGACCTTTTAAAATTTGGACACATTAACAAAATATTGAAAATGGGCATAAAGTACGGAATTGACATTTTTGACCTGCTTACTGCCGCATGTGTGAACCCAGTTAAACATTATGATCTTCCAATCGGACTTCTCCGCGAAAAAGATTATGCCGACATGATTATTGTTGACAACCTTAAATCATTCAATATTCAAGAGACAATAATTAATGGTAACACTGTTTACTCTAATGGTCGTATTTTGTTCAGCACAAAAAACATCCAGCCCATCAATAATTTCAATGCTCAAAAAATTTCGGAGACCGATGTCAGAATAGAACCAAAATCGGAAAAGATAAAGGTAATTGAGATTATCGAAAACGAATTACTCACAAATTGCATTATAGAGAAGGCTAGGGTAGAGGATGGCAATATAAATTCCGATACAAAGAACGACATACTTAAAATTGCCGTGATGAACCGTTACTCAAAAGACGCAAAACCGCAGATAGGATTCATAAAGGGGTTCGGTCTAACCTCAGGGGCAATTGCCACATCGGTAGCACACGACAGCCACAACATAATTGCCGTTGGTACTACCGACGAAGACATCATAAAAGCAATTAATGAAATCATCGACAACAAAGGTGGAATGTGTTATGTAAAGGGTATGGACTACTACACCTTGCCTCTTGAGTTTGCTGGACTGATGACACAACAGAGTTGCGAACGCATCAGTGATATGTACAGCCGAATGAACCACATTGTAAAGAGTAACGGCTGCAGGCTTGCATCACCATTCATGACACTTTCGTTTATGTCGCTTTTAGTAATTCCAAGTCTTAAGTTGGGAGACAAAGGATTGTTTGATGTGGACAAATTTGAGATGACAGATTTATTTGTAAAATAACCAAATGTTTCATGTGAAACAATATATAAAACATTGATAATAAAAGATTTAGATATAATATTTATAACTTAGCTTCGACTCCGCTCAGCCAGCGGAAAATAGTAAAAATCACCGCCCCCTGAGCGAAGCCGAAGGGAAGGATAACGAAATTTAATATGACCGCATATATGTACATACTTCTCTGCGACGATGGCAGTTACTACACTGGCAGCACAAGAGATTTGGAACAACGCTTAGAAAAACATTTCAACGGAGAAGGTGCAAACTATACCCGAAAGCACAAGCCAGTAAAATTAGTCTATTTTGAAGAGTTCGACAGAATAGATGAAGCATATTATAGAGAGAAACAAGTACAGGGATGGTCAAGGAAAAAGAAAGAAGCGCTTATTAACGGAATGGATGAGAAATTACATAATTTATCTGTATGTACTAATAGTAGTCATTAGAGCAATCGTGACTTCGACTCCGCTAAGCCAACGAAAAATAGTCAAAATCACCGCCCCCTGAGCGGAGCCGAAGGGAAGGATAATGAATAATAATGACAATAAATTGATAATAAAGAAGTTAACATACATATTACCGTGCTTCGACTCCGCTAAGCCAGCGAGGTTTTTCGAAATATTGTTCCACATGAAACATATCATAAATCACTATAAATCAAAATATTAAATATCAAAATTATATGAAAATTCTAATTCAACGAGTGAAACATTCAAAATGCACCGTAGATGGCAAAGAAATTTCTAAAATAGGGCAGGGGGTACTCGTATTCGTAGGCATAACAAACGACGATACAACCGAAGATATTGAATGGCTAGCAAACAAAATGGTAAACCTACGCATTTTCAACGATGAAGAAGGAGTTATGAACAAATCGTGCGTCGAAATTGACGGCGAAATTATGATAATAAGTCAGTTCACACTTCACGCTCGCACAAAGAAAGGCAACCGTCCATCATACGTTGATGCTGCAAAACCTGAAATTTCTGAACCTCTATACAACAAATTTATCGAAACTGTAAACTCACTTACAGGCAAAACATCAGCCACTGGCATCTTCGGAGCCGACATGAAGATAGAACTCCTCAACGATGGACCAGTAACAATAATAATCGACTCAAAAAATAGGATATAAAAAAAGTTGCAGCCCACAGACTGCAACTTGTAAAATAATGCTGAATTTTACTTTTGTGGTGCTTTGAAGACGAAAGGCATTGTAAAGTTTACTCGAACAGGTTGTCCTTTTACCTTTCCCGGTGTCCATTTCGGCATTGACTTCACTACGCGTACCGCCTCGTCATCGCAACTCTTATCAAAGCCTCTCGCAACCTTCACATCGGTAATTGAACCGTCTTTCTCGATGACAAATGATACATAGGTCTTTCCGCTGATGCCTTTTTTCTTGGCTGTTTCGGGATACACGACGTTTTCTTGGAGAAATTTAACCATAGCTTCGTTGCCACCAGGGAATTCGGGCATCACTTCGAGTGCATCGGTATTGTAGATACTGTCTTTGCTTTGTGAAATCTTAATCCTGATGTCCTCCAAATTCTTTACTTCAGCCTTTGGCTGTTCTTCATTTTGTTCCTTAGCTGTCGCATTTGTATTGGCTACCAACATTACTGCCAACACAGGTAGCGTGACCAAAAGTCTCCACCAGAGACCTTTTGTCTTTTCATTCTTTGTAATCATCTTAATACGTTTTTTAGTTAATATTAAACTGAAATTATTACTCATTCTGCTAAAATCGACAGCCGTGCACTGCTGCAAAATCAGCATCATGTAGTCCCTTTTGTCGGCACCAGAATCCACCACGTCGCGGTCGGCCTGATACTCGTGTATGCATTGTAAATCTCTCTTGAACAGATATATAAACGGATTGAACCATTGCACAACCATCATTATCTCCATAAAAAGTATATCCCATGAATGGCAGTGGCTGATATGGCTAATTTCGTGCGAAACTATTTCGTGCGAAACAGACTTGTCGGGGAAAAATGCATAATTCAGGAAAGAAAACGAACCATGGTCTTTGCCTGTATATACGGCAGTGTAGCCATTGCACTTTTCCTTTGGCGACCTAATAATCATGAAAAATATTTTCACCAACTTGAAAATCAACAGTATCAAGGATATGCCAACGCCAATTAAATATATTATCAGACCAATCTCCCACGGAGTGAAAGCCGGCTCTACTGGTGGCAAAGCATTTTCGTCAACTGGCGCCTCAGCGATTTCGTTTGCAGTTACAACAACATCATTAAGAAATATTCCGCCAAACAAATCGTGCTTGAGGCTTGAAATCTGCGGCGAGCCATAACCTATAAGCACTCCAAGTAATGGCAATGACAATGCAAAAATTATTGATATTAGAATATACGACCTGTTGAATTTTAGTCTGTTGCTATTGGTGAACAACAAACGGTAAACTATCCAGAGCAACATAATTGCAACAGCAATCGGTAATATTCGGCTTAATATGAGTTCTTGTGCATTCATGGCTTAATGTTTTTCGTTTTCAATAGCTTCATCTATCATTTTTTTGAGCGACTCCAACTCCTCGATGCTGAAATTCTCCTTTTTTGCAAAGGACGATACCAAATCAAGATACGAATTGTTGAAATAGCGTTCTACAATACTTCCAAGATAACGCTTGGAATATTCGTCTTTGCTTACTAAAGCGCGATAGCGGTTGGCACGGCAGAAGGTCTCGTGAGTTACGAAACCTTTGTTCTCCAATATCTTTATTACTGTAAGCACTGTATTGTAGGCCGGTTTCGGTTCGGGGAACGCTGCAATTATCTCGTTGGCAAATCCCTGTCCGATGCTCCAGATTACCTGCATCACCTGTTCTTCTCCTTTGGTCAACTCTTTCATCGCAATAGAATTTTATTCGTTACTATTTTGTGTCTTCTTTTTATGTCTTTCGACACTGCAAATATAAATAAAAATTTAAACATACAACTATTTTTTTAGTTATATTATTAAAAAAGTAATGAATAAATTTATAATATATTGATTAACAATAATTTACTTATAACATTAATTTTAAATTTATATATTAGAAAAAACATATAATTTTGTAATTTTAAATTATAAAATAATAATGGAAGAAATAATCACAAAATTACCTTACAAGGTAGCTGATATGTCCCTCGCAGAATGGGGACGCAAGGAAATTGAGATGGCAGAAAAAGAAATGCCAGGACTGATGAGCATACGTCGCAAATACGCAGCCGAAAAACCATTGAAAGGCGCAAGAATCTCTGGCTCACTACACATGACAATTCAGACTGCCGTTCTTATTGAAACTTTGGTTGAACTTGGTGCGGAGGTACGCTGGGCAAGCTGCAATATCTTCTCAACACAAGACCACGCAGCAGCAGCAATAGCAAAGGCTGGCGTTCCAGTTTTCGCTTGGAAGGGAGAATCACTTGAAGAATATTGGTGGTGCACATTGCAGGCTCTGTCGTTCCCAGGCGGACTTGGTCCGAACCTGATAGTTGACGATGGTGGCGATGCTACTTTGTTGGTACACAAAGGTTATGCAGCCGAAAACGATGCCAAGACCTTGGATTTTGTTCCATCGTGCCACGAAGAAAAGGCAATTCAAGAAACTTTGAAGGCTATGCTTGCTGCCGACAATCAGAAATGGCATCGCACAGTAGCCGAACTCAAGGGTGTTTCGGAAGAAACAACCACTGGCGTTCACCGTCTGTACCAGATGATGGCAAAGGGTGAACTATTGATTCCCGCAATCAACGTAAACGACTCGGTTACAAAGTCGAAGTTCGACAATCTTTATGGCTGCCGCGAATCGTTGGCCGACGGTATCAAGCGTGCTACCGACGTGATGATTGCCGGCAAGACCGTCGTAGTTCTTGGCTATGGCGATGTTGGCAAGGGTTGCGCCCGCTCAATGCACACATACGGAGCAAGGGTTCTAATCACCGAAATCGACCCGATATGTGCTTTGCAAGCCGCTATGGAAGGCTACGAAGTTACAACTATGGAAGAAGCAGTTAAGGAAGGTAACATTTTCGTTACTACTACTGGCAACTGCGATGTTGTTACTCTCGAACACATGAAGCAGATGAAAGACCAGGCTATAGTTTGTAACATCGGTCATTTCGACAACGAAATTCAGGTTGACCGCCTTGAAAATTGTCCTGGCATCGTAAAGACCAACATAAAGCCACAGGTTGACAAATATACTTTTCCGACAGGAAATTCAATCTTTCTGCTTGCCGAAGGCCGCCTTGTAAACCTTGGCTGTGCAACTGGACATTCATCGTTTGTAATGAGCAACTCGTTCTCGAACCAGACTTTGGCTCAGCTCGACCTATGGAAGAACAGCTACAAGGTTGACGTTTACCGTCTGCCGAAGTACTTGGACGAAGAAGTTGCACGCCTTCACCTCGACCAACTTGGCGTTAAACTCACAAAACTCACGCAGAAGCAAGCCGACTATATAGGTGTTCCGGTAGAAGGACCATTCAAAGCAGATCATTACAGATACTAAAACTAAACCGAAGCAATCTAAAAAGCAAAATTAATTTGACAATACAATCAAAATAACGTTTTTAGAAGCTAAATTTACCGTAATATTTGGTAATATCTAATTATGAATCCACTTGAAAAAAGTCATTTTTGGATTTAATTTACAAAATAGAAAATTCAATTTTTTGACTTTTTCAAGTGGACTTAATTATTGAATTTTCCTCCCCAATAACATAAATGCTTAAATTTGCCGTTTTATTGTATTTGCAACTCGGATGATTCTACGCAACGGCAACGGCAACCAACGGATTTCCACCTTGTGGATTCGTTTGGCGTGCATAATTTTTATGCTTGCCCTATTGCCTACGTTGAACCTATCGGCACAGTCGCTCATAAGCCTGAAAAATCTGTCGGTGCAGGGCGATACACTGGTGCTCGACTCTATGAGCGTGGTGCAAAGTTCTATAAAATTCGTTGATGCCGACGGAAATCCTGTCGAAGCAAAATATCATTTCGACTTCGAGACCTCGACCATTGTATTCGACGAGAAGCCACCAGCAGGAACAAAAGTCAGCTTCAAGACCTTCCCAGTAAACTTCTCGAAGCCGGCACAGAAATTCGACCGCAGCAAGTATATGCTTTCCGACCACGAGCACGAACGCACTGGCTACGACCTTATTCTTACCAAGGAAAACTACGACGACTTTTTCTCGCAGACCGAACTTTCGCGCAAGGGAAGCATTTCGCGTGGCGTGAGCTTCGGCAACAGCCAGAATGTGATCATGAATTCAAACCTCGACTTACAACTTGACGGACGAATCGGCGACAACCTTTTCATTTCGGCAGTCATAAGCGACAACAACATCCCAATCCAGCCCGACGGCAACTCGCAGAACCTGCAGGAATTCGACAAGGTCTTTATCAAGATTTACAACTCCAAGTTTGCGCTTATTGCCGGTGATTTCGAGCAGAAGAAACCGCAGGGTTATTTCCTCAACTACTACAAGAAGTCGCAGGGAATACACCTGTCGGGCAAAAAGACTTTCGAGACGGCAAAACACAATGCTGGCGAAATTAACGCTTCGATAGGCGCGGCTGTCGCGAAGGGCAAGTACCACAAGATGCAGATTTCAGGCGTGGAGGGCAACCAAGGTCCGTACCGACTTACGGGTACAAACAACGAGGCGTATGTGGTTGTGCTCGCTGGAACCGAAAAGGTTTACATCGACGGAATTCTGATGTCGCGCGGAAGCGACCGCGACTATGTCATCGACTACAACCTCGGTGAGATAACTTTTACTGCCCACCAGCCGATAAACAAGGACAAGCGCATAATCGTCGAGTTTGAATACACCGACCAGAACTACACGCGCTTCCTCGTCACCTCGTCAAATACGCTGAAAATCGACAACACCGAGGTCTGGCTCAACCTCTACCACGAAGGCGACAGCAAGAACCAGCCCATCAATATGGACCTACGCGATTCCGACAAGCGTCTGATGGCAGGCATCGGCGACAACCTCGACCAAGCCATTATCCCCGGTTACGACAGTCTCGGATTCAATATCGACGAGGTGCGCTACAAGGTTGTCGATACCATTGTTGATGGTGTGCAATACGATTCGGTTTTCGTGTATAGCACCAATCCGCAAGACGCTTTCTACAGGGTTTCGTTTTCGCTTGTGGGCGAAAACAAAGGCGACTATGTGCGCGGAGTGTCATCGGCAAACGGCAGGGTCTATGAGTGGGTTGCGCCGATAAATGGTGTTCCGCAGGGAAACTATATTCCTTATACTAAGATAGTTGCACCGCAGAAAAAACAAATGGCGACATTCGGAGCAAAGTCGAAGTTTGGAGAAAAAACTTCAGCATCGGTCGAAGTCGCCATATCGAGCAACGACCGCAACACCTTCTCGAAACTCGACCGTGGCGACAATTTTGGCGTTGCAGTGAAAACAACAGCCGAGCAATACATTGTGAAAACCGAAAAGAACAGCCTCAGTTTCGATGTGAACTATGAATTTCTGAACCGTAACTTCGAAGCCGTAGAGTATTTTCGCGAGACAGAGTTCACAAGAGACTGGAACATAGGCTCTTACTATGCCGATTCGCACTGCGAGAATGTTGCTGGCGGACATATCCGATATGCCAACCGCAAGCACGGAAATTCGCTCTACACAACATCGTACATAAACCGTGGCGTGGAATATTCGGGTTGGAAAAACGATTTTTCATCCGATTATAGGCTTGGAACATGGCGAATTTCGGGAAACGCCTCGTTGCTTGCAAGTGCCGATTCGCTCAACAAAACCCAGTTTTTGCGCCATAAGCTCGACATTTCCAAGACCTTTGGCAAAATAATAATAGGTGCCCGCGAAGAAGGCGAGCGCAATGTTTGGCACAACACCGAAGGCAACTTGCTGGCAAACAGCTATTCGTACAGCCAGTATGAAGAATTTGCCAGTACATCCGACTCGGCACGGCAGAAGTTTACACTGTCGTACAAGTTCCGCAACGACCGCAAGCAAAGCCTCGACATTCTGAAGGATGCCACCCGCGCGCATGACTTTTCGCTGTCGTCGGAAGTTGGCGGAAAGAACAACCACCGCCTGAAGGCGACCATCAACTACCGTCTGCTACAGGTGCGCGACACTCTGCTCTATACAGCCGAACCCGAAGACAACCTCACAGGCAAGCTCGAATACAACTTTAAGCTGTGGAAAGGCGCAATAACTTCATCTACTTTGTACGAAATAGGTTCGGGCTTGGAAAACAAGATTGAATACACCTACATCGAAGTTGCTCCAGGTCAGGGCGTTTACACTTGGACCGACTACAACGGCAACGGTGTTCAGGAACTTGACGAATTCGAAGTTGCCTTCTTTGCCGACCAGGCCAACTTTATCCGTGTACAGATGCCTTCGACGGAATATATAAAGGTGTATGCCAACAAATTCAACCAGAGCCTAAACATAAATCCAGCAGTGCGCTGGAAGTCGAAGAAAGGGTTTCTCAAGTTCCTAAGTCGTTTCTCGGACCAGTTTGCCTACAGCATTTCGCAGAAAAATACTTCGGACAAGATTGCCGAATTTGCAAATCCGTTTGCACAGAACATCAGCCTCGACGAGCTTGTCTCGATGAACTCGACCATCCGCAACAGCTTGTCGTTCAACCGTGGAAAACCCAAATTTGGCATTGACTACATTGTGCAGTCTGTGAAGGGCAAGAGTCTGCTTACCACTGGTTTCGACTCGCGGACAAACTTCACGCAGAACATTCTTATAAGATACAACATTTCGCCAAAGGTGGGAATGCAGAACTCGACCATTTTCGGCAAAAAAGGTTATGAATCGCAGTTTTTCACTGCAAAGGACTACAAAATCGCCAGCATCAAGGACGATTTCCAGTTCAATGTGCAGCCTAACATAAACAACCGCATTTCACTTACCTACAATTTCGAACAGAAGGATAACACGACTGGCAGCGAAAAATTAACAAGCAACAATGTCGGCCTTGAGTACCGCCTAAATTCGGTAAAAAAAGGTTCGCTCAATGCAAATTTCAACTTTATATATTATAAGTATGCCAGCAGCGGAAATTCTGCCATCGACTACGAAATGCTACAAGGACTGCAACCAGGCATGAATTTCACATGGGGCATTAATTTCCAGCGGCAGCTAGCCAACGGACTGCAGATAAACCTGTCGTACAATGGTCGCAAGAGCGAAGCTTCGCCAGTGATACATACGGCAAGCGTGGAAGTAAGAGCGTATTTCTAGGGGCTGTGCCCGTTTCATGTTTCTGGGTTTCTCGCTACGCTGTTTCTGGTTTGAATGGCTGCGCCGTTTGATGGTTTCAGGTTTCAATGCCTGCGACGTTTCTTATGGCTAAAGCCGTTTCTGGGTTTTTATGCCTGACGGTGTTTCTATGGTTTAGCCGTTTCTAAGTTTGATGGGCTACGCCCGTTTCAAGTTCAGAGGTTCAAACTTTGTGCTCTTTGAAAATCGTTTAATTTATGTGATTATGCTGTTTCGGGGGGCTAAACGGGCTAAAAGCCCAACTAGCATAATAGTTTGAGGCGATGCCTCAAATGAATGTACACACACATCCCACGCCCTGAAAGGGCAAAAGAGATTCGTTGGAAATTGTTTGCGCAGATATTTTTAAAATTATTGGTATGATTATCCCAATAAGTATATTATTTTTGCAATAAAATTGAGCCTGACCGATAGTTCAATGGATGGTTAGAATAGCGGTTTAAAACGAAGATTAGGGTTCGAGTCCCAGTCGGAAAGGCTTGATTGAAAGATTAAATCAGATGATATATAAGGAAGCGTAGAAGTGAGAGCGTATTTTTTATAATTTTGCAATTCTAAAATTTTAATGACTAACTTATAAAAATTTATTAAAAATCATCAATCAACTTAATCTCCTTGATGTCGCATTCGCAAAGTTGACCAGATACTGCCTGTACTACTATCTTTCCTGATGGCTTCACATCAACGATGCTACCGCTAATCTCATCCTTTATGCCCTGAATCTTCCACATCATTATTTTACCAAAGCAATAAAGGTTCAGCAGATAGTCGAGACGAAGGTCGGCAAACGGAACATCCTTAATTTCGTTCAGCTTCTTTTTCACCCTCTCCGAAATGCCTGTTACAAATTCCTTTGCATCGTAATCCTGACCAGTAATGTTCTTCAACGAAATAGGGTTCGGCAACCACTTTGGAAACTTCTCCTGGTTGAGATTTAATCCTACACCTATTACAGATGACTTTACGACATTGCCGTCTAACTTATTTTCAATAAGTATTCCGCCAAGTTTTTTGCCATCGTAATAAATATCGTTCGGCCACTTAATCTTCGTTGTAATGCCCTTTAATTTCAAAAATTCGTATATGGCCATAGAAGTTGCCAGACTGACCTTGAAAATTTCATCAGTCTTTACTTCGGTAAACAGTGCAATACTAAAAAGTGCGTTCTGGTTGTCGTTGCTTACCCAGATGTTCTGTCCCATTCCTTTTCCCTTGGTCTGCGAATGAGTGAATACTGTTGTCGGTTCTGTTATCTCTCCTGAGGAAAGTCTTTCGGAAAGATAAGCGTTGGTTGAGTCAATCTCTTTGAGTTCTATATATTTCATAGTTTTAAATCTTTTGTAAAATGTTTAGCAAAGGTAGGGAATAATTGATAATTGACAATGGATAATTGATAATCAATCGCCCCTTCGATGCTTCGACTTTGCTCAGCAACCGAAGCTCAGGGAGCGAAAAACTCTCCGACTACTGAGCGTAGCCGAAGTGAAGGAAAACAGTAAGTTCTTTTTCAAAATTTTTCTTCCGCCTCAAAACACATTATCATAATAACAATAAATAAATATTTAATTAAATTTAATTGATGATTATTATTAATACTTGTGAATTGGTTAGTAAATTTCTTAAAATTCTTCTTGCAAGTTACGGATAAAACACTTTTTTATTACAGTGCCGAAGAGTGAAACGTTTATTATTCAGCATTTTTTCACTTGCAGAATTTGACATTTTTCGTATCTGTTTTGATGGTTAATTTTATCTCTCCGATTGTTTAAATTGAACAGTTTTTCTGTTGAAAAAAATGCATTAAAAAATAACAAATAATTCTTGCTTAAATCCAACTTCCATATATTCGAGTACCTTACAATTCTGCAAGAAAAATTTAATATTTTTTATTCACAGAAATAACCTTTTTGAAACCGATTCTGTTAATTTCGATTTATTTTTTCAATCAACGACTTACGAAAAAAGCAATTTTTCAATGATTTTTCATTCAGCAAATTAACCGCATTTTTGAAAAAAGTTGATAAGTTTGCTTGCATATTTCAAAGAGCGTGGAAGTCAGTGGACAATGAATTTCCGCAAACCTCCTCCTACAATTTAATTCAAAGAAACCCGTAATCCAAGAATCTTTTACTTGTTATTTTTTCAGTTATTTCTTCGCACACCCCATCCGAAAATTTCCACAACGAATCGCAAATATCTGCTGGACTTACACCATCATCCTCATCGAAAGGAAACGAATGTGCACCATAATCTTCACCGATGTTAAGGCCGTAAAACTTCATCCCTTTCGCTTTTTCGGCATCTATCAGTTCCTTTACTTCATTGCTAATCGGGGTCCAGCCGAAATCGGATATGCACAAAAGGTCGGCAGTGTCAAATTCACCAAAATCGGGCAAAACTTCATTGAATAGCCACCGGAACATTCCATCCTCGTTGTTGCCTCCCATATCAACACTGCCGAGAAATGCCATCAGTTCTTTCTTCTTACTTGCCAAGTTGTCAAGCTTATACATTTCGTGCGAATCGGAGTATTTTACGACAATCAACTTCCGCTTTTTACGCTGAGCTATTATGCACAAGGCAATGGTCAATGCTTTCGCCACCAAAATAGGCATACCGTCCATCGAACTGCTTGAATCCATACAGATTACGATTGGTCCATCGTTATGTTTTGGTCCTTTGCTGGTGCCGTGCGATGCCGATGAAAATACCTGCAAACGCCGCGTGACATAGTTGCGATAAAAAAGGTCTTGCGTAGCTGGTTCGGAAAGCAACGCCAACTCCGACGGCAGCAGACTTCCAAGGTCGTTACCAACAGAAGTTTGTAATATCTTGCGTTATCCACATCAATAGGTTTAGCCATTGACATTATGTCCGCTTTTAGGTCGTATTGCTTACGATATTTTGCCCACATTTCTTGTAGGTTTGCTGGACATATAATCAAAGTGTTGCTGCCAAAAGTATTTTCGAACATCTTTGCTATAGCACAAGCCGTAATGATTTTTCCCAGTCCCACTACATCACCAATCATTGCTCCGCCACGTTTTTCGTTGTTAAGATGCCGTGCCGCAATTTTTACGGCAGTCTGCTGAAATTCGAAAAGACTACTTTTAAATTCAGGAGGAATACAAAACTCCTTATCACCAGAACGAGCTTCCTCGCTAAGATGATATGCAGTTTTCAGATATATGTAGTATGGCGGAATATCTTTTTCTCCTGCCCAACTATTATCGATAATCTCAATTAATTCTTTTGTAATATCTATGCAGAATCTGTCTTCCCAACGGTCATCAAACCATCGTGAAAGTTTTTCGGCACTATCGCTGTCTCCAAATTCAGCATTTAGTTCTCCTTGCTTTGTCAAACCAGAATATGTAAGGTTGCTACTCCCCATTATAGCCTGAATCTTATTAAAATTATCATCTGGCCGATGCGCTAGATACAGTTTTGCATGCAATGGTTCTCTCAGATATAACTTTACACATACTTTATCATCTTTCATTTGTGCAGAAAGACGTCTAAGAGTAAACTCATCTTGTTTTGTTGGCAGACCTAACTGAAGTTGACGTTTAAAGTCGCGAGCAATTTTAAGTTTGCTTTGGCTTACATAATTGGCATCGGGGAGTGTCGGTTCTGTGTATAGTTGTCGAATTAGTTCCTCGGCAGGGCGGTGCATACCAATAAGCAAACGACATTTCCTAAATATCCTTTTGTCATTTTCATAAACATAATCTCCTGTAAGAGTGTCTATATGATCTACTACAAGATTCCAACCTCGTAAATTGAAATATCCTACGCAAAAGTCAACTCTCTTTACACCTACATTGGTTATAATACCCCGAAGTCCTTCTGTAAACTTTACATCAATATTGTCATAAATTCTAGCTATATTTTCTTCTTTAGTGTTGTATTATATTCTATTTTCATTTGCATTATGCAAAACAGCCTTGCAAATTTACACAAAATCCGCCATACTTCAAAGTTTTTTCTTAAAAATATTCATCATCATACTGGTCGCGGATACATTCGTCCAATATATAGTCCCATTCGTCTTCGCTCAGGGTTTCGGACAAGGATTGAGGGACGAAAGTGCCGTCTTCCTTTACATAGCCCTTCTCGCCATTAAGCGTAAAGATAATCTGACTATCGGGGTCTTCAACATTAATGTCATCGTAGATTGGATCTAACAGCACACCAATACCTGTCTGCAACAGCCCATGACGATCGCCACTGACCAAATAGATAGTCTGTACGCCTGCACCATACGAATCCAGCTTGCACGGCATAACTTCCTTGACTGTTACGGTCATAATGCCAAAGCGCGTGCTTCCGTCCTTTTTGTAAAATAACCAGCCATTCGGCGAGGTCATACCTATGTAGTCATAAACAAAAGCCGTAAGCTCCGTACCCTTGCCATCGGGTACAACCAAACCCATCTTGCCGTCGCGAATAGCCACATACGGATAATCCTTAGGAACCCTGCGCCCGTATGTATATGCAATCTCATCATAGTTTGCCGGTACGATAATGATACCTTCAAAATTCTTAACTCCCTTTTTGCCGTTTTCAGCAACAAATACTTCGGTAAATCTTTTTTGTTTTCTAATTTTTTCATGATAAAACAATCTGCAAATAATTGCTATACAACCTTAAATACCACTTATTGCGGCTATATATTAGCTTTAATATTGTTTGTATTTTGAATGGATTGAGATTGGACAATGGTTTTAGGTGGTTTATGGTTGTTTGAGATGGTTGGGGGTCAAGAGTTTAAAGAGTTCAAATGAATTTTAGGACTCTGTATTATCGAATTTTGACAAAAGAACTTCAGTTTTGCGACCATTCGCATTAATTAACAACAATTTTCCAATAGCCATTCTTTTTTGCTCCTTGACGGATAATATAACCCATGTCAGAAAGTTTCTTGACTGCCCTTTCTATCGTTGCGTGAGAAAATCCCGTTCTCTTTATGAGTTCGCCTGAATTTATGTTGCTCTCTGCTTTTATAAGGTCATAAATCATTTTCTCTTTTTCCGACAATTTTAATCCCTCATTTAATTCCTCACATAATCCCACATTTTGAGGGATTATTTTTTCTTCGTATGACGGTTCCCCAAGCAACATAGAAGACTCCGATTTTGCATTGTCAAGTTCTATTTCCCAATAGCCATTCTTTTTTGCCCCTTGACGAATAATATAGCCATTATCAATAAGTTTCTTAACAACCCTTTCTATGGTTGCATGAGAAAATCCCGTTTTTCTTATAAGTTCATCTGAATTTATGTTACTCCCCGCTTTTATAAGGTTATAAATTATTTTGTCTTTACCCGACAAATTTAATCCCTCATTTAATCCCTCGTTTTGAGGGATTATTTTTTCTTCAGGAATCTCATTTTTATCTGGCAACGGCAACACCAATTCCACCTCGTCAAGTTCTATCTTGTTCTTCAAGTCGGGTTCTCCCCAGCCAGCTTCTTTCCAAGCAGAAATGATCGTTGGAAAACCCGAACCAACATTTTCGCCAAAGCCAACCATACGCAACATATTCTGTATCTTGGGATTACGCGCTTTTGAATTACCACCTTCAAATATTGTCTCTATAGGCAATCGTAACAGTCCGGGATTGCGGAAGCACAACTTGGTGTCGTGCTTTTCTATACGCAGAATCCCAGCATCCATAAGCAAATCGGAGTGGATAATTGCATTCGTAAAAGCCTCACGTACAGCCTTATGCTGCGGAGTATCGTCAATACGCTGAACACCCTCCATACGGAAAGGCCGTGGCAAGTCGGCGGTTACCTTCGGCAATACCCTGCTGAAAAATTGATATATGTTATTCTCCCATCTTCCATCGTATGTAAGACGGTCGCTGTAACGTTCGTCACCGATTAGGTTGCAGAAATCAAGATAATCCATACGGAAATTTGCAAATCGCTCCTGTATCGACAATCCCTTGCCAAACATCATCAGACCAGCCATCGACAACCCTTCCTTCCCAGTAGCCCTGTCAACAATATAGCCTCCCAAATTTTTCAGGAATGTTTTGTCGTCAACATCGTTCCACACATGACCGTCGTTCCTAAACTGAAACAATGTGCGGTAACGGTGCAGTGTATCAAGGTCAATGTCATTCAAGTCGTAATGTTCAAGAAGCATCCCGTCGTTTCCTTCCTCAAACGAATCGCGTATCATTGCCCTCACTTGACGTTCGGTACAATGGTAATCTCCTTCGTGGTTGCGACGATATGTACCCTTATACACATTCCCGTTCAGATAAATAGGCTTTATTCGCCAGTCGGCCTGTGGGACATGAATGCAAACAAGCTGCACCCCATTAGTTTCGACGACTTCTACATCGCTGTCAACCAGAATGTTTTCGTTAACCTTATCGCTATTGAGCGTGTTCCAAATATCGGCTATTATTTTCTGCGAATCGTCAACTCCCACGATTTTAAACCGCTTCTTGGCGTCTTTCTCTTTGGAAACTTCCTCAATGCCTAATAGAATATGTCCGCCTACAGTGTTGGCAAAAGCCGAATACGTTTCCCAAACAGATTTAGGAACTTCAGATTTTGCACGTTTACATTCAAGTGTAACGCGTTCGCCTTTCTGCAATATTTTCTTGACCGTATTCTCGTCCATATCTTCGGCAAAATTACAAATTTAATCCATAGTTGGGGCATTTTTGTATCAACAATTTATTGGTATAACTCAATTTAGTATATAGAAACTGGATAAGAATATGTTTCACCAATGTTTCAATACCTCTTCTTATGCTTTCCGCCTCGTGCGTGACGCTTCTTGTCGCCTTTCCAGTAGTACATTGAAATCTGCTTGCCGAACATGGCGATTTCCTCCTCGCGCGACTTCTTGCGTGCTGCCTTTATTATGTCGAGAGTAACCTTGTCTATCTTGTCCTTTTTCATTTTATTCTTATTTAATTAATCTTCAACTCTGTAATGTTAAATTTCATTCCCCTTCCCTTCGACCCTTCGACTGACGCTCAGGGAGCGAAGCTCAGGGGGCGGATGCTCTGCTTTCCAAATATGTCTTTTATTGCATAATAATCTTTCATTTGTCCTTCCTCCATGGCAATTCGCCTGATGCTTTAAAATTGTAAATAGGTTTAATAATGTCAACCACATCAACGGAATCCTTTACCAGCTCTAGAATTTCGTCCATTGGCTTGTAGGCCATTGGCGACTCGTCTATCGTGTCGTTGTTGACCGAAGTTGTGAAGATGCCGCTCATGCTCTGCTTGAAGTCGTCGAGCGTGATGGTGTCGAAAGCCTTTGTCCGCGACATAAGCCGTCCAGCGCCATGCGGAGCCGAGCAGTTCCAGTCGTCGTTGCCCTTGCCGATGCAAATAAGGCTACCATCGCGCATATTCATCGGGATGATGACCTTTTCGCCAGCCATCGCCGAAATCGCGCCCTTGCGGATTATGCGATGCCTCGTATCGACATAGTTGTGCAATGTCTCAAACCACTCGTAGTCCTTCAGCGACTCTCCCTTGAAATACTTCGAGATGATAATGTCGGCAATGGTGAGCCTGTTCAGATGTGCGAACTCCGAACAGATGTCGGCATCGTGCAGGTAGTCGGCCATAAACCGCCCATAGAGGTAGCACTGGTCGTCGGGAATGCTGCATTCCACTGTTTCGCACTTCAGTCCGCGCAGAGCCTTCTGGATTTCGTCCCTTCGCCCCTGACGCTTGTAATCGCGGATTATACGCTCGCGTTCTTCGTACAGCTTCTCCTTGCCGTGACAGAGGTCAACAGCGATTTTCTGGTAATATTCGCAGACCTGCTTGCCCAAGTTGCGCGAACCAGTGTGGATGACAAGGTAGATGTCGCCGCTTTCGCTTCGGTCGAGTTCGATAAAATGGTTGCCACCGCCCAGGGTGCCTATGCTTCGCACGATACGCCTTGAATCCTTCAGGTAACGGAAGCATTTTAGCTTTTCAAGTTCCTTGAATGTGACAACTCTGCCTTCGTGAACACACAATCCCGATGGAATTTTGAGCCTTATGAGGTTGTCAAGCGCCTGCATATCAATGTCCACCTTGCCTAGATTGACGCAGAGCATCCCACACGAAATGTCAACGCCGACGGTATTTGGGATAATCATATCATCGTATGTGGATGTGAAGCCGATGACACTGCCTTTTCCAGCGTGAGTGTCAGGCATTATGCGGATGGTTTCGTTCTCGTATGCCGGATTGTTCACCAGACTGTTAAGCTGTTCGAGACAAGCATCCTCTATTGTCTTGGCGTAAATTTTTGTCGTTACGCCCTTATTGTTAGTTATTTCCATAAATCTTTAATTTTCAACTAATAATACTTTTTTTGCCATTGATATACACAATGGATAACGCTACAACGCAAATTGTAACCTGTCTGGCATTCTTTCCAAACGCATCTCCATTATCCATTCAGCCACGATATATGTATGGCTAGAACGGATTTGTCAAAATTGGTTCATTGCTTGGCAATCAACAACTTTGAGCAAAAAGTATAACGCAGGAAGATGGTTCGGATGCCAAAATCTGTTGGACTGATGTTTTCATTCTTTTCATAGTTTTTATTCTTAATTTTTAAAATTTCGGGCGCAAAGATAGAGATTATTTTTCAAATATGGATAAAAAAGTCTATTATTCAATCAGAATTTTACTGCATTTCAATTTATTGTCGATAAGCATATAAAGCAAGTCATGTCTTATCCTAAATTTATCTGCCTTACCATCAGATGGAATAGTAACAATCTTATCTTCCATAATATCGTATGCGAATATTTCGCCATTTTTACTATAATACAACATATCGTTATCAATACAAAAATCAGAACAAGGTTCACCAATATCTATAACCTTGTAGAAATTACCAAATTTGTCAAGAATTAAAAATTTTCCATCATCTGTTAGTAAAAACAGATAACTTATGGATTCTCGCATAGCAATTACATTTGCTTCGCCAAGTTTGTCGTATATGTTGGTTCCTTGTTGCGAGATTTCAAGATTGCTACTAACACGTCTTACACAAACATTTTGCTCGTCAAAAACCCAGAATCCACCAAACGACGATGAGCATACTACTTTCGTATTATAAAGTTTTGCATCTTCAAGAAATATAGGACTGTAAAGTTCAGACAACTTGCTGTCAAGATATATAAGCTTGTTGTATTCAGAATAAAATACTATTACTTTGAAAGGATTATGTGTATCAATCGACGACATACTACCAGCAGGATAATTATCGTATGCACAAAGAAAATTCATATTGGCATCATATTTTGTTACAACATTGCTATTTATCAAATATATATTTCCTAGATTGTCGATTTCGAGGCCGTTTGCATTAGTATCAAAAACCAAAAATGCAGAATCCTGGGCAAAAACAGAATTAAGTGAAAATAAAATTACTAATGTGTTTATAATATTCTTCATGCTACAAACTTACATAAAAATTTTAATGTTTGTGTCAAAATAGTAATAAATATGAAAACTTTAGATAAAAGACGTACACATATATTTTTCTATTTCATTTGCCAATTCTCGCGGCTTTTCAAAATGAATTCTATGTGTGCAATCTGAAATTTCAACGATTTCGCTATTTGGAAATATGTATTTTGCTGCCTTGTAGTCTGACAAAGGTAAAAATTCGGAATCCAATGCCCTGATGAACAAAGTAGGAACTTCAATTTTCTTGTCAATGAAATCATCCACATTGAAACCGCCAGTCAGTTTGTCGAAATTGTTGAAGATGGCATCAATGTCCAGGTACCACGAAAATGCTTTGCCGTCGTATTTTATGTTTCCGATAATTGCCCGTTTTGTGTCGTCGTCGAAAGTGGAAATTCCGTTGGCAAATTCGGCAAGTGAGTGGAAGTCGGAGAGCGGAAGATTTTTTATCGCCAATATTTGATTTAACAGGTTGGTTATAATGGGATTGTGTTCTACAAGCGAGTTCATCCGGCAGGGAGAAATGTCAACAACAACCAGTTTTTCAATCATCTTCGGATATTTCAGCGCAAATTGCATGGCGGTTTTTCCTCCAAGCGAATGTCCCACAAAGGTAAATTTCTCAATTCCATTTTCGTCGGCATACTGCTTAACATCGTCTGCCATCTCGTCGAACGACATCGTCGGATAGCGCTTTGCATCGCGGTGGTTGCGGAGTGGAAGGTTGTGGACGGAGAAGGAGGACGAAAGTAGGTCGGCGATGGGGTTCCAGGAAAGGGTGCAGTCGAAGAGGCCGTGGAGGATGAAGAGGGGCGGACGGGCTGACAGGCTGACAGTCGAACAGGCTGACAGTCGAACTGGAGAACAGTCGCTCTGTTGCTCTGTTGTTCTGTCGTGCTGGTCTTCTCCTGCTTGCTGGTTACCCTTTGAGGTATGATATGAATTTTTGGATTGCATGAATTTGATTCTCAATCAATTCTCGTAATTTGTCGGCTTCTTCTGTATTACAGATTCCCAAATCTTCACATAAATAAAGCATGCTTTTAACCTCTGCGCAACTGCCTTTTGCAATTACAAGATAACGAATAAATATTTTGTCAGAACCACTTTCTTTTCCTTCCGCAATATTATTCATTATTGATACAGCAGCCCTTTGAATCTGGTCCCTAAAACCAAAATCTTTGTGATTCTCCATCATCCTATATATTTGATTCACAATGACCCTGGAATTAGTCCATATTTTTAGGTCTTCAAAGTTGCTCATATTTATTATGTTGTTAATAAAACAAGGAATAGGCTCGCGGACAATTGGCTGTTAGCCTGTTAGCCTGCAAGCCTGTTAGCCTTTTATACATTTAATACGCCGCCACGAACTGCTCCAAGAACCTGATATCGTTCTCGAAGAACAACCTCAAATCCTTGACGCCGAAGCGCAACATGGCGATACGCTCGATGCCCATGCCGAATGCGAAACCTGAATAAACCTTCGGGTCGATGCCAGCAGCCTTGAAGACGTTGGGGTGAACCATACCGCAGCCGAGAATCTCAAGCCAGCCACTACCCTTGCACACATTGCAGCCCTTGCCACCGCAAAGCGAACAACTTACATCGACTTCGGCCGACGGCTCGGTGAACGGGAAATACGATGGACGCATACGAATCTGCGACTTCTCGCCGAAGAATTCCTTTGCAAAGTAGTCGAGAGTCTGCTTGAGGTCGGCAAAGGAGACATTCTTGTCAACGTAAAGACCTTCAATCTGGTGGAACTGGCAGTGAGCGCGTGCCGAAATAGCCTCGTTACGGAAAACTCGTCCCGGTGAAAGGCTGCGGATTGGCGGAGTCATTGTTTCCATTTCACGCGACTGTCCCGATGATGTGTGGGTGCGGAGCAGAACATTCATATCCGACGAGATGAAGAAAGTGTCCTGCATGTCGCGTGCCGGATGGTCGGGCGGGAAGTTCATCTTCTCGAAGCAGTGTGCATCGTCCTCGATTTCCTGGCTTTCGTTAACGCTGAAGCCTATTTTGGTGAAAATGTTCACTATTTCGTTCCTTACTATCGACAGAGGATGGCGTGCGCCAAGGTTCATCGGGTCGCCAGGACGGCTGAGGTCGAGTTCCACCTTGCCGTCGTTGCTTACCTGCAACGAAGCTTTCAGTTCTTCCAACTTGGCGAGAGCCGTCTGCTTAAGCTCGTTTATGCGCTGGCCGACTTCCTTTTTCTGTTCGGCAGGAACATTCCTAAAATCGTCGAACAAAGCAGGTATCAAGCCCTTCTTCGACAAGTATTTAATTCTGAAATCTTCAACTTCTTCAATTGCCTTGGGTGCGAAATTTGCAACCTCCTCGCTTATTTTTCTAATACGGTCTAACATCGATGTAAAATTTTTGCAAAAATAAAACTTATAGCGGAATAATTTAAAATAAATTTAATCTGCAATTTTCCCCAATAGGAGATTCCGCATAAGCGAACTTACGAGGCTCGTTCCTGCGCCTGTTCGTTCTGCTTTGTGGAATGACTTCACCGTCATTTCGGAAGTTATGATGAACCAGCGAAACGGAACGGGGAGCTGTGTGAATCAAACTATCCGAAATCTCCTTCAAAATCATTGTTTTGTACTTAGCGTGGATAATCATTATATTTTTTGTTCGAACTATCACCACACATTCTGTATTTTTCCTTACTTTTGTCCCGTTAACCATAAATTTTACGAAACAGGAAGAAGAATATAACATTTAACATACAGCAAGATAGCGTTTAACTGACTATTTTTCTTGGTAAAGCTGGAAACTTTGAAAAAGAAAAATCAATAGAAGTGAAACGCTCGCGACTTATGTCGTGAGTTTTTTTATTGATTTTTCAGGTATTCCAGGCCTTCCAAGAAGATAAAAATTTGCTCGCGACATTTTTTATGGAAGAAATTCACATCGGAAATATGATAAGGCAGGAACTGAAACGACAAGGACGGACGGTCACCTGGTTTGCCGCCGCCATACATTCCGACCGCAGCAACACCTACAAGATGCTGAAAAAGCCGAGCATCGACCTTGCCTTGCTGATAAAAATCTCGGAACTGCTAGGACATGATTTCTTGAGGGAATGCTCGGAGAAATTGATAATGAACAATGGATAATTGATAATTAGTCCTGTAGGGCATTATGAAATCTAATGCAAATTTGATGTTGCGATTACTTCCCTATTTTTTCATAGTGTTGCTTTACTGCATTTTTCAAAGCGACTGCAAAATCTTCGAATGGTCTGCAATTGGCTGGCATATCGGAACAATATTCTGCTTTTCGTGTAGATTGCATAGACTTTATTGCTATTTTATTATTTGTTATTGTTGTTGGCATATTCAAAATAATTTTTGAACAAAGAAAAATATTTTTCTTGAATCGAAAAAACAAATCGTAAATCGTCAATCGTAATTCCCTTTGTGGTGAAATTTGCCACAAATTCGGGGTAAAATATGCAACACTAAAAATTTAAAGGTAGGTTAGACATGGTTTAAATTTGTAGTCAAAAATTTAACAACCCTAAAAACGATGTGCCGATGGAATATAACTGGTATAAAAAGATATGACTTTTTACTTATGGATTTGGAAAATTCTTGGTCCGATAGTTCTGTTTTTGGGATGCTTCTTTTGGTATTGCTACCTTGACGGTCAAATTCATCCATCATTGTCGGCAGTAACTATATTAGTTATAGGTGGTGTACTAGGCATCTTCGGTATTATTCTGGGATGTACTGGATGGGCGGAGGATGTTCCACCACGTATGTTCTGGGTAAAAAGCAGGATAGATCTTCTTGATACCAAGTTTGGTTATGCTCTCACATTAGGACTCGGTCATTTCCTACTTCCGGCAGCCGTAATATGTGTTATTGAGATGGTTAAATATGTTAGTTAATATTGTTTCAATTATATTATTAATAACTTAAATTTATAAATTATGGGACTTTTAAGTGCATTCCTTGGAATAAAGGAGATTAAATGTGACAGTGGTAAAGAAAGGCAGTATACAATGAAACCAAATGCTTCTGGAAAATGTCCGTGGTGTGGCAAATCTATTTCAGGAGAAGCTGTACAAGACTGGCTAAGAAAGGATGTATACTGCTGTTTAAGATGTTACAAAAAAGCTCACTAAGAATACTGGACAAACAAAAGGACTGACATAGATAAAGTTAGTCCTTTTTACACTTAATTATAAAGATTGGTACGTTTTATATTGAATGTCATGTAATATGAAAATCAGTAAATATCAGAAGTTATTGACAACGCAGTGTACGATAATTGCGGATAGTGTATCAGAAGATATGAAAAATAATAGTTTTTATGTAGGTGGTACGGAAAAAATTCCAATCGCTCATAATGCTATTCTTTATCGTTGGTGGTTCCTTAAAGATTCTGAACCTATGAAAGTATTAGAAAAATACAAAGAAGACCACCCCGAAGACCTAATTATGCGAGATATGTTATCTAATCTTGAACAAAGAATGGAAGATGGGAAGACATACTATGCTTTGTATTTTGGCAAAAGTAATAATGGCTATAATCGCTATCGCCAGCATACTACAGGCAATGTGGATGATTCGACGTTGCGTCGCACTCTTTATGGTTTGTGCATAGGTGAAAAATACGACAATGCGAAAGAGCAACAGATAAATGAAATGTTGCGTCAGTGCTACTATGAATGGGTTGATTTTGGCAATGAAGAAAATATAGTTGAATGTATCGAGGGTATTTGCATTGCCTTGGGTAAATATCCGCTTAATATAGATGGAAATGTTGCTGTCAGCAAGGAATGGCTGGATTATTTGACAAATAAACGAAGATTAAGTAATCTTAAAGGGGCTACAAGAAAATAAAAAAGGCGGGATTATATTCGATTAATAAAAAAGTTAATATATGGGATTTTTAGATTCATTAGTAAGTTTGACGGAAAAAACTACCGCATTTTCAGCGGAAGCTAAAGGAGTTTCGGAAGGCGAAGATAAGGTTCAAAAAATGATTGACTGGGCTTATCAAAAGTCTAAAGAGGATTTTTTAGGACTTGGCACTTGTGAAGAAATGGCAATGCAGTATTTGCGGGACTATCCTGATATTAATGATGCGATAGACCATTTAGTCTATTGGCAAATGGGTACGGTTGCAGTTGCTGGATTTATGGCTAGTCTGGGAGACTCTTCGCCTGTGCCTGAATATGCTGCGTCTGCTGCGGTAACGGTCATACAGTTGCGTATGGTTGGCGCTATTGCACAAATGGGAGGTTATCTTGAGGATTCAAACGAGAGGAAAACAGCAATGCTTTTGTGTTTGTTGGGTTCTCAGGCTACAAATGAATTGGCAAAGTTTGGCGCAAAATTAACAATGAATGCAATTGGAAAGATTTCTGGTGAAAATCAGAAAAATATAAACAAAAAGGTCGGAGATGAACAAGTCGCCAGAATGGAGTCAAAATCCTGGATTCAAGGTATGGTTGGAGCAGGAATTAGCGCAATAGCCACATACGCTATTGCAGAGGCTGCGAAAGCAATTTTCTTGAAAAAGGAGGTTGATTTTACCAAGCAGGAACAATTGGAGATTGACAAGGCGCGTGTTTTGATAAATATGGCAAAAGCGGATGGTCATATTAGCAAAGAAGAAATAGAATTGATAAAATCAATTACAGCATCGTTGAATCTTCCACCCAAAGCAGTTGCTTTATTGAAATCCGAAATGGTTAAGCCCGGTATTCAAAAAGTTGACCTTTCTGGTTTAAAAGAAGATAAAATGAATGCTGTGACATTGTTAACAGGTCTTGCACGGATAGCTAAGGCTGATGGTACTATTCATCCTGCCGAGAAGATATACCTGTCAAGTGTCGCCAAAGAACTTGATTGTCAGGATTATGTTGAAAAATTGCTAAATAGTGAAACTGAAGTTTGAGAAAACGGAAGTAAGTACTATAATGGAGTTTGGCTATCAGATGATAGTCTTGAATCGTACAGTTGTATGGGCGGCTAAATATAATCTTCTTCATACGATAGTTAAAAGCATTAAAGATTATGATTATGAAATGCCTAAATTGACCACAGAAGAAATAAAAATAGTCGCCAAATCAATGTCGGCGGAAAAGAAAAGGTTTATTGCTTCACTTTTGAAAGAGATAATGGCCTTTTCTCGCGGAGATATTATTTACGAGGAACCTGAATTCTTATTTTATTGCAGAGAGGTAATCGGGTTGCCAGATGTTGATTATGAAGAGGCTAAAGAATTATTGGAAGAGTATATCGGACATATAGAATTGCCTAGGTTTTAGTTGAATTATATACCATGATTGACTAAAAACGCATCGGAAAAGGTTTGCTTTTACTATAATTATCTAATTATAAGTATGTTGTCGTTTTGTACTTCTTGAATTTTCTGCATTTTACAGGAATATATTCCGATAAAATGTCGTTTTATGGGAATATAAGTGCGATATTTTGAAGTTCACACAAACCAATGAAATAGTAGGAAAATGAAATTGAATGGCGAAATTTATTATGGAAGTTTTTCGCACTCCATTAATTTTCAAATAGTACTATTCCGTCCTCTTCCACATTTTTGTAGAAAGGAGTAATCGATTGCTTAGTCCACTCCTCATACGAAAATATCTGCGGTTGCACATCAAGTCCATTGCGATAACCTAATTCAACAAATGGAAAGGCATATTTATCAAAAGCTTCGTTAAATGAATTCTTTTCCTTTAAAAGTACAAGCAAATCCCAGTCGGAATCCTCATTGAAATCGCCACGGGCACGAGAACCGAAAAGTATAAGTTTCGAACCAGCCGTTCCTTCAAATACAGAAACTGCCAAATCTTTAATTTTTTCGATGGTTTCAAGGCTATATAATTTATTAGCCCTGTATTTCTCAATAATTTTCTGCTCTTCTGCACTTAAATTCATAATTTACAAAAATCATACTGGTTTCACAAAATGTGTTACACAAAATGTGTAATGCACTTATATTGCTTCTAGCCAACGCGAAAAGAAAACATCATCAACAGAATATTCTATACCATCAAGGCTAACTTCGGCATTTAGCAATTCCTTTTCGCACAAAGATTCAACTAGTCGTTTTGAAACTGATGCACCACCAATTTTATAGCGTTTCAAAAAATCGGCGGCTGTAACTTGTCTTACACTGCCTTCCTTGGCCACTGCAATTAAAAAATCCCATTGCTTGTCGGTGAGCATTTTACGATATTGAAAATATACAGGTTCGCGCTGGCTCAATACTTGTCCACAAGCCATTTTTACTTCGGGTATATCAATATTTTTCTTTCCGTTCGCATAAATAGTGTGACAGAGGAATTGTGTATAGTATGTATGCCTTTGCGTCCATTCAAGAATGAAATTAACAGCATCATCAGTAATTTTTCGTTTGTGCGCAGAAAATTGCTTGCAAATGAAGTCGGAATAACTTGTGGCGGAAATTTTGTCAATTGAAACGAAAGACGTGCTTGAATAGAATGGTTTCCGTGCATTAGTAAAAATATCAGTCATCAAATGCTTCCTGCTACCGCTGAAAATGAAAGTTACATTGTTGCATCGTTGCATATAGGTACGCAGCATTGCTTCCATATTTTGTTCGGGATATTCTCGTATTTGCTGGAATTCGTCTATCGCAAAGACAATATGAACATTTTGTGAAGTCAATAATTCAAACAGACTGCGCAATGTGTATTCCTTCTCCGATTCATTGTGATATGCTATCTGAAATTGAGGTTCACCAGTGATTGAATCGTATGTTACCTGCGGCCGCAATGACTTGATGAAACTCATCAAACGTTCACCTATTTTTGTTTTTGTAGGAAATGCTTTTACCGCAGCTTCTGCAAACAATTTAATGAAATCATCAAGATTACGCGATATAAAAATGTCTAGATATACCGTAAATATTTCGGGATGCACTGAATTTAGCTCGTCAAAAAGGCGAAAAACAAGACCAGTCTTTCCCATGCGACGACGAGAAACCAATGTCATATCTGTTTTATTGATGCAATTTTGTAGCATTAACTGCAATTCTTCTTCGCGATCGCAAAAGAACTCTTTCGACTCGTATGATTTTATTACAAAGGGATTTACCATAAATTTCCAAATTATTTACGGCACAAAAATAATGAAATTTCTTAATTTCACAAAATGTGTAATGCCGTTGCAAAAAAAGTTGCAGCCCGTAGATTGCAACTTGTAAAATAATGCTGAATATTAGTTTTGTGGTACCTTGAAGACGAACGGCATCATGAAATTTACGCGTACAGGTTGTCCCTTTACTTTGCCCGGTTTCCATTTTGGCATGGCCTTTCAGCCTGCAAAAAATTGTAAATCCTTTTGCATCTTGTTGGCAAAATCGTAACCTTTAGCTCAGCGTAGCAAAATCTAAAATCGTACTTCGTAAATCTATTTTGCATCTTGTCTAGCAAAATCGTAAATCGTACTTCGTAAATAATTTTTACCTTTGCGTCTATGTTTATAGGTACAAAATGATTGTTTGTTTAATGATGTTGGTAAATTATTAATTTTTAGATAAATGAAAAGATTTTACATCGTATTTCTTTTGCTTTCCCTTTGCTTGGGAGCATTTTCGCAGGAAATCACAGTCCGCTTTACAGGACAATTGAACAATTCTAACTACTGCCGTCTGGATAGTGTAGCTGTTACTAACCTTTCGCGCAACTGGACAGAAATGCTCGAGTATCCCGACACCATTGTTGTGCTTGGTGGTACAAACGATGCCGAACTGTACGTCGCAACGACTCAGGGGCTTGGGCAGAACATTCCAAATCCGTTCGACTGCGAAACCCGCGTTGAACTTTCTGTATCGCAGCGCGAAAATGTGCGTATGCAGTTGCTTGACGCTTCGGGAAAGCAGTATGCCGACTATCGCGGTTCGCTTGATGCAGGTGTGCATACCTTTGACATTTCGGCAGCCAATCCGCAAACCTATATACTAAATGCGGTTGTTGGCGACAAGTCATATTCCATACGTATGGTAAATATGGGCAGCGGATGCGGAAGCAGCATAAAGTATGCTGGAATTTCGGGCGGCATTACGGCAAAGCTTACAACTACCAACGAATTTCAAAATGGTGACAATATGCATTACATAGGATATGTAACCATAGGAAGCGAAGTTGTAACAAGTAATGTAGTTGAGCAGCCGCAGACCGCAAGCGAAGATATAACTCTGAACTTTAGCCATTGCCAACCGCTGGCTGAGCATGTCGAAGTCACAGTTTGTGATTCTTACGAGTGGAATAATGAAACCTATACCGAAAGTGGTGATTATCAACAGGTATTTACTGCTGCAAACGGTTGCGATTCTGTTGTTACCTTGCACTTGACAATAAACCATAGCAACACAGGTATTGACGAACAGACCGCTTGCGACAGCTATACTTGGATTAATGGTGAAACCTACACCGCAAGCACCAACGAACCAACATATACGCTGACAAATGCCGCTGGCTGCGATTCTGTTGTGACCTTGCACCTAACAATAAACCGTAGCAACACTGGCATTGACGAACAGACCGCCTGCGACAGCTACACATGGATTGACGGTGTAACCTACACGGCAAGTACCAATG
>Ga0265299_10000709_pt1 | contig 40599 bp, 37 predicted proteins | sample AusTroGonzalo_MG_4_FD_193485 | JGI IMG/M metagenome (GOLD analysis project Ga0265299, IMG submission 193485) | Bovine rumen microbial communities from tropical cattle in Woodstock, Queensland, Australia - Gonzalo_02 | ecosystem: Host-associated > Mammals > Digestive system > Stomach > Rumen ...
GCATTCTTGCTAGAATGAATTAAGATAAATGGTTCATCTTTATACAAGAACATATTTGCAACTGTATCTCATTCTTGCAGTTCAATAGCTTTTACTCATCATGCAGTCTTTCACATTGGTCTAAGATCTGCTGTATTGAATAATAACATTCGTCATTGTTTTGTTATAATTCATAAGTTATCACTATCATTTACAGCTTCAACTTTAACTATCTTTTCTCCGTGTCCAAGATTCATAATCACAGTTGGGAATTTCTTGAATGAAAGAACTAACTCTTTCTTAATCTTTTTGATATTATTCTGATTTGTAAGGAATGTTAAGTATTCATAATTGTAGTGTAATGTCTTTGCGAATACTACCTTTCATTTTAAGTTAAAGTGATTTTTCAAATTCAATGCAGGTTTTGCCATAGTCTGAGATCCAAAATCTTTCAATCTCTGAACTACCAATTCTCATAAATCTGTAATAACAATAAGTCTATCCTGATTATGAGTATAGATTAGGTCAATAGTTTCTTCAGGAATTGTTTGAATTCTAGTTTGATACAAAACTCTCATAGAATAATCAGCTCCAATTCGGCAAATTACATCTTCCTTAATTCTATCAGCAGCAGCTTGAATAGCCTTAATGCTTCATGAAAGATTTAGTAATGATGTATCATCTGAAACATCAGTTTTTCTCTCATCTCCATATTTCTGCTTCATATAATCAAATTCTGACTGAACAACTCCATCCAATTTTTCAGGATTAGCAAGAATTTCAGTCAATTCAGCGATTTTAGCTTGTTTCTCAGCGATTTCATCCAAGATTTTCTGAATTTCCAATCCAACCAATGATTGTAACCTCATCTGAAGGATATATTCAGCTTGTTCTTCTGAGAATTGGAATTTTAATATCAAGTTATCTTTAGCCTCTTTCTTATCTTTTGAATGACGGATTGTATAGATAACATCATCAATTATATCAATCGCTCTCTTTAATCATTCCAAAATATGAAGTCTGTCTTTTGCTTTCTGTAATTGATACTCAGAACGACGACGAACTACTTCACGACGGAATGTCACGAATTCCATCAATAATTCCTTAATATTCAATAATCTTGGCTGAGTTCCTCATTCAACTAATGATACATTGTTTATGTTAAAGTTAGTCTGAAGTTCAGTAAATTTATAAAGCTGAACCAAAACTGCATCAGGATTTACTCCTTTACGTAAGTATAATACGATTCTGTTCTTATTTTTATTACTCTCATCTCTAATATCTGAAATTCATTCAATCTTTTTATCTACAACCAACTCTCCTATTTTTGAAACAAGAGATGATTTATTCACTAAGTAAGGAATTTCATCAATAACTATTACATGGCTATCTTCATAAACTTCTGTATGAGTTTTTCCACGAACAACGATAGGTCCTTTTCATTTTCTATAAACTTCTTTAATATTTTCTCTATCAAAGATTGTTCCACCTGTTGGGAAATCTGGACCTTGAATAATTTCCATAATTTCATCAACACTAACTTCGTATTCAACTTCTTTCTCTACTTCCATTCAGTTTTCATCAATCACTGTCGCCATCATTTTCTTTCCTTCTTTTTGAAGTAACAAATGACAAGCATCCAAAACTTCGTTCAAATTATGTGGAGCCATATTTGTAGCCATTCAAACAGCGATACCCATAGTTCCATTACAAAGCTGATTAGGGAACTTTGTAGGAAGCATAACTGGTTCACTCAATGTTCCATCAAAGTTTAATCTCCAATCAACAGTATCCTGTTCAATATCATCCATCATTTCCTCAGCTAATTTTGTCAATCTAGCCTCAGTATACCTCATGGCAGCAGCTCCATCTCAGTCTATTGAACCGAAGTTTCCCTGTCCATCAACTAATGGATATCTCATTGACCAACCTTGTGCCAAACGAACCATTGCATCATATATTGAAGCATCTCCGTGTGGATGGTATTTTCACATTACCTCTCAGACGATTCTGGCAGATTTTTTATGTTTTTGATTATAAACATTATTCATCTGATACATTCAGAAAAGAATTCTCCTAATTACAGGTTTCAGTCCATCTCTAGTATCAGGCAACGCACGTGAAATAATTACAGACATTGAATAGTCTATATAAGACTGTGTAATCTCCTTTTCAATAGGATGATCAATCTCTGGTTGATGATGTGTCTGTGCATTGATAAATGCTTCATCTTTATCGCTCATAAATTTTTTGATAAGAATAAAAAAATCAGAATTTTCACTACATATCTTATAGAAAATCCATCCAAAATTTCAAGCTATCAACTATTGACTTTCAGAAAAATGATTTATAATCTTAAAATTTAATTCAGAATTTTTAAGAAATTTAAGAAATCTGGCTTTGTTTCGTATGTGAGATATTAAAACTTAGTATTTTTTGTATTGTATGATTTACTTGACATTTATATATTAAATATTTATTATCAACTAACAAACAAAACCAATAAAAGAAAGGATAAATATGGAAACAAGAATTACTTTTAAGGCACAGATTGGCAAAAGATTGTATCTTCTTTATATCGACTGCAATGTAAATTGCACCGATGATGTATCAATCAAAAATGGCAAATATGTTATAATATACGGCCATAATGTATCAATCGGAAAAGAGTCTGATGCTGACTACACGGATGTTTTTGAAACTTCTCCTGATGGAGATTATCACATGATGGTCGAATTCAAAAATAATCCAAAAGAAATTCGTATCTTCTCCCAAGAGAGTAATGGTCAAATGCAATTCTTTATCGAAGGGGTGTAGGGATTTCCCTATCACCTTTTTCTTTTATCCAAAATTATATTAAATTTTTTAAATAAAAAAATGCTCTCCACTGCGATTCAGGGAGAGCTAACCAGACAGCAATCCGAAGGGTTTGAGATGCAACTTCTCTTGAGTATACAACGCTCCCTTGGAAAGCAATGATAATATACATATCAGGATATAAAATTCAAGTGATTTTAATGTTGAAATTAAAATGTCAAATATTTATAATATATGATATAAACAAAAGTTAAATTAAAAAAAGGAGGTTTAATATGAAAATAGAATTTTCGTTCCACACCGTTTTGTGTAAAAATGAAGAAGCTAAAGTAACTATTGAAGTCATCTGTTCAAAAATGCCTCAAATCAGTGGTGATAGCCAGTGTTTTGTAGTCCGTCCAATTAAAAGATATGATATCCTAGCGAATAAATCAACTAAAAACTGGGAAAAGCATTTCACAGTTGGACCTGGAATAGATTGTGATGGAAATGATCATGGAATATGTGTTGAAGCAGATGATGAAAATAAGCTGTTTTATATGAAGCTTCCGACCATTAAAAAACATTAATTATTAAAGGTGTTAGTAAACTAGCACCTTTTTTATGTTGAAATTAAAATGTCAAATAATTATAACATGACTCGTAAATAAAATGTTAAACAAAAAAATAAAAGAAAGGAGTAATATGGGAAAATGCAAGGAAAAAATCTTTAAGTTCTGTATTGTATCCAACGATAAAGACTGGGACAATCGAAAACTTACCATCAAAATCAGATTCTTCTCTACTGACAAAGGACCTAAAATCGAAAGTCGTGGAGAAAACTTCTTTTCAATATCTGATGTAGAAAATTACGAGGTAATGCCTGAAAGTACAAGTGATTACAAACATTATTTCACCGTGAAAAGGGACTTTACTTCGCATCAACATGATCTCATTATTCGCATGGATAAAAAAAGTGATAGCTTACTTTTTATGAGTATCCCTGATGTAATTAATGAGTAATTACTCTCTCACGGGTGTCTAGATTTCTAGCACCTTTTTTAATTTTATTGACTTTTTATTAAAAATTTATACAATATATACAGTAAAACGAAAACATAAAAGAAAGGATTAAATCATGAAAAAAATTTTATTCAGATTCTGGATTGTTCTTGATGGACATAAACAAGAAATAGTCATCAAGGTCATTCCTTGTGAAAAGTCTTACAAGAGAGGGATACCACATTTTTGGTTGGAGGATAATTCAATCAAAATTAAGGCCAAGTCTTACGAAGTCACCGCCGAAGGACCTGACTTCAAGTGGAACGAATTCATAAATATCGACCGCGATGGTGATGTCTTAATCATTAAGCCAATCGGGAAGGTAGACATAGATCTTCCACAACTAATCATAGAATAGATTTCTACCAAACTATGAATAGCGACCTGTATTAGATCGCTATTTTTGTTAAATAATTTTCTTAAAAAAATAGTGGTTAAAACAACCACTATTAATCCTTTACTTTAGTAATTTTGAATGGATGCTGAACTTTACACTTTACAACAATATTATTTTCTTCGTTACCGTTGTAAATCTTGAAATAATGGTGCCACACTTTATCATCACCATCAATGTTGCGAATAGTGCAACCATGCAAAACTACAGAATCACTGTTGACGGAGATAGACTCCTCACCTGTCTGATTAACTATCAAATCAACCGTAGATTTTTTAACTTTCTGCTCCCCTACACCCTCAAGTTGAATGCGAAAATCAATCAATTCCATAATCTATCCTTTCTTTTTATTTTGTTTATATAACATACATTGTAATGAATTTATATATAAATGTCAATATTAAGTAAAAATATCTTGAATTTAAGATAACAAATATTTATTATCTACTTAACAAATAAATAGTAAATAACATACAAATAGTAACAAAATAATTAAAAACAGAAAGGCTATGGGAGAATTATGGTTTGCACTAATTTTGATAGTGCTTTTAGGATTGTATTATTGGGGAAACAGATCTCTTTGGGTTACAAAAAGACTCTACTCTGACAACCAAATCTTGCAACAATTCAAAGTGGAGAATGATGCTCATTTGGCTGAAATCTTACACGAATGTGGTGCCGATACGTTCGAATTAAAGGACGTCAGCAAATTGTCACGAAAAGAAGAAAGAAAGTATTTCAACGACATTGAACGTTTATTCGACGATGTCGAATCACGTTTCAGATCCGGATGTGCTCGATTACTGATTGAGCATCGCCACAGTGATGTGAGTTACATTCTAAAGGTTGAAAAACTTTGCAAAAATTCAGAATGTAAAACCTGTCAACTTAAAAAGATGAAAAGAAGTCTAAGGCATTAAACTATTTTTACAGGAATAGGGATTATATCTCTATTCCTTTTTTATATTTCTATATTATACTTGACTTTTTATATTTTTTCATTATCTATCAAACCAGCAAAACAAAAAGCCAACATTTATGTGTAACCCAAAATTTAAGAAAGAGCACTACAAAAAGCGATTCTTTCGCCCCAACAGTCCAATTATTCAAACAGCATCCAATATCATTAAAAATTTGGAAGGCTCCGATGAAGAGAAACTTGGACAATTCGAAATGATTGTGCAAACAGAAGAATTCCACAGGAAATTTTCTGATCTCAAGAGAAAAGACATTGCAGTCATAGTTAGGTTGCAATTAGTCGGTAAATGTTGATGGAATTTCAGAACTTATCCTCTCCGCCGTATCGTTGCGGAGAGATTTTTTAAATCGAAGGAATTGGAAAATGACTGCAACATTCCACAACTTCAGCATGAATTACTTTCAGTTTTTCTTCATCATTTCTATTCTGAATCGCTTCATGAATAAATCTCGCGATATGTTTCGTATCATCTTCCTTTACTCCCCTCGTAGTCATCGCCTGCATTCAAATTCTAAGTCCCGAAGGATTAAATGGCGGATTTGGATCATCCGGAATTGTAGATTTAGACGTAGAAATTCAAACTTTATCCAAAACTTTTTCAATATCTCATCACGTAAAACTTTCACCAGAAAAATCCATCACTATCATATGGTTATCAGTCCCTCACGTAACCAATTTATATCAATATTTTAACATTTCTTCCGCCAAAGTTTTTGCATTGATTAATGTTTGATGTGCATAATTTTTAAATTCAGATGTCTGAGCTTCACCCAAAGCCACAGCTATTCATGCAATAGTATTCATATGAGGTCCACCTTGCATTCCTGGAAAAACCGCCCTATCAATTCTCGTAGGCAAATTTTCAATCATATCTTCAGGCTTTTTTAATGGATTTGAGACAATTCACTTAGAAAGAATCAATGCTCAACGAGGTCAACGTAGTGATTTGTGAGTAGTAGTCATCATCGCATGGAATCCATAATCAAATGGATTCTTCAACTCTCACGCAGCAATAAATCCTCAAATATGAGACAAATCTGCATAAAGAATTGCTCAGACTTTTTTTCATATTTCAGCAAATTTTGCATAATCAAGTTCCCTAGGATAAGCCGAGAATCCCGCTAAGATAACTTTTGGTTTGCATTCAATAGCAAGTTTTTCTAACTGATCGAAATCTATACTTCCATCTGGTTTAGTTTTATAACGTTGAAAATTGAATACTTTAGAAAAAAATGTAACCGGAGCTCAATGTGTCAGATGCCCTCCATGTGATAAATCCATTCAAAGAATTGTATCTAATGGATTCATTACTGCAGTATAGAAACACAAATTTGCAGCAGCTCACGAAAGAGCCTGAACATTTGCATGATCAGATTTGAATAATTCTTTTGCTCTTTGAATAGCTAAAGATTCAATTTTATCTGTATTTTCCTGTCATCAGTAATAACGTCTTCATGGAAATCATTCTGCATATTTATTTGCAAAAACTGAAGATTGAACTTCCAAAACTTGTTTGGATTGATAATTTTCACTAGCTATCAATTCCATTCAGTTTTGCTGTCTTTTTTCTTCTGATTGAATTGCTTGCTGAACTTCTAAATCTTTTATCATTTATTTTTTATTTATTAATTAAATTTTACTTAAACGGATATTTCAGATTTTTAATATCTTGATCCTTGAGTCATAGCCTATCTAAATCTCCCATAATTTTATTGGAATGTTTATTTGGATAATAATTAACCACTTTATTATAATAATCACCCACTTTCATATTTCAATTCACTGATACTACTACCCTTTTAATTATTCATGCTAAATAATCAAATACAACATCTTTATATTGTTTCTCCTTCAAATTCATAACTGTACCATCTAGATTATTCAATTTATCCTGAAGGACATCATTTCCTCCAAAAAATACCGGTATAATAACTTTTCTAATAAAAAAAGGCATATCATTAAATATTACATTCGAGAATTGTTTAACCATTTTCGCAAACTCATTCTTATTATCTATTACAAATTCTACATTTCAGTTATCTCACATTATCAAAACTGGATGTGTAGAGAGATACGAGTACAATATCGATACAATTTCATCTTTTGCCTCTTTAGACAGCTTAAACATTTTCACCTCATCATCAAAATAACTTAATGCCGCATTCGTCACAATTCTATAGTCAATTCATTGCATCTTGAGAGTTTCTGTAGTTCATTCAGAATTTACTTTTACAAAACTATCAGAATTTAAATTATCATATAATGATATTTCAGTATTATTTTTAGATAACTCTTTATTAATAAGAAAATTATTTGCATTCACATTTAGTGGCATAGTTGCAAAGGCTGTAGAAATTATTCACGTCCTTATAGAATTTCTCATAAACAAGTCAAACAAAAAACTAGAAAAAACGATTGATAGCATAACAAAAAAACATAAAAAGTCAAACCATCTTAAAAAAAATTATCAAAATTTATGACTCAAAACACTACATCTAAACTGGATTCATACGATAAGATAGCCAAAAAATCAATATTATAAAATTTTGTGCTCAAAAATTTGCAAAATAAAAATTTTTGTATAAAATTACAGCATACAATGTTACAGAGAAATTTTAGAAAACTCTGAACATGCTATTTATTCTTTATTATTTATTACACATGAAAATGAAAAAAATGTTATTTGGAGCATTTCTAGGAATGTTCGCCGTAGCTGGAATCGCTGTTTTACCTAACTATGCATCAGCAGATGATGATGAGGATGCAGATAGATTTCAGACAAGCGGATCAGCTCCAGAAAAATGATGATTTGAATCACAAGACTTAAGTTATGGCCCTGATGTATATGGTCATGGAAAATTTCAAAATGATAATTTATTGAAATCTATTAAAAAAGCTATCAACTGGGTACTTGGACTTCTTTCATTCATAGCTTTATGTCTATGTTTATGGGGAGGTTTCCAAATGATGACATCTGGAGGAGACAGCAAAAAATACGAAGAAGGTTTGAATATTCTTAAATGGGCTGCTATCGGTTTAGCTGTTATCGCTACTTCATGGCTAATTGTCAGCCTGATATTCTATGTTATCGGATGATCTGCAACAACAAATAATGGGACTAATGATACAATTAATGGCTAAATAAATACAATATTTACACATAAAACATAATCTAGATGATTAGAATTAAAAGGAAGATTCGATAATATATCATTATCCGCAATATTCTGATTCATTATTCCATGCATTATGTCTGCAGAAAATACTTACTGAGAATTAACATCATGATGAGATAGCAAAAAATATAATACATGGATATCTATCATGGAAAATGTTGCTGCTATCTGACTTACTGTGATAGGTCCTATCATGGTTAATAGTTAGTCTGATATTCTACGTAACTCACGGTTCAATAAAAGATAGTGTAACCATACAAGCTGCAGGATAATCTATAAATCCATATTTAGTAACTTCACAATCACATAAATGACAAACAAGATAAAAAGTTTTATGCTAATTCTAGCTTCTATAGTGATACCTGTATGAATGGCTATCACCCCAAATCCATCTTTAGCAGAATGATTTCAGTGAGGTTTTTGAGAAACAAACTATGTTAAAGAAATCCAAGCACCATTAGCAGACAAAGCAGAAAAAAATGATGATCTAATAAAGACAATCCAAAGAGCTATCAACCGGGCTTTATGATTATTAGCTGCAGTTGCATTAGTCCTAGTTATATATGCATGATTCCTAATGCTGACATCAGGATGAGATAGTAAGAAATACGATCAATGATTAGGCATTATCAAAAACGCTGCTATATGACTTGCAATAATCGGTGTTTCATGGCTAATTGTTAGTTTAATATTCTACGTAATTAAAGGTTCAGTTGAAACATCATAAAAAACTTTTTCATGTGATATATATAAACAAAAATCATATGATGCATCATAAGAAAAGACTGGGTTAAAGAACTCGGTCTTTTTTTATATTTTTAAGAACATTGTATTTTTTACAAAAATTCTTATAAATCATCTAGTTTTATCTTCTCCATCACCTGTAAATGACACAAAAAATTAAACAGTTCTTGATAATACTAGTTTCCATTGCGATACCAGTATGAGTAACTATTACTCCTAGTCCAACACCAGCTGAAAGTAATCGAGGGTTTTGAGAAAAACCTTTCGTTAAGGATCTCAAGACAATATGAACAGATAAGCCACAAGAAGATGCTTTAATTCACACTATACAGAATGCCATCAATTGGGCTTTATGATTATTATCTGCAGTTGCACTAGTCCTGGTTATATATGCATGATTCCTAATGCTAACATCAGGATGAAATAGTAAGAAATACAATCAATGAATAAGCGTTATTAAAAATGTTGCTATATGACTTGCGATAATCGGTGTTTCATGGTTAATAGTTAGTCTGATATTCTATGTAATTAACGGTTCGGTTGAAACATCATAAAAAACTTTTTCATGTGATATATATAAACAAAAATCATATGATGCCTCATAAGAAAAGACTGGGTTGAAAAACTCGGTCTTTTTTGTCATTCTGAGCATTAGCGAAAAATCTTAGGTGTAATATTTTATTATTCTTCTCGGTTGTATTTTTTACAAAAATTCTTATAAATCATTTAGTTTTATTTTCTTCACCACCTGCGAATGGCCCAACAAAACACAGCACTTGTCCTAATTGGACTTCAGGAATTATGGAGAGATAAAAAATCTGACTATCGTTTACGTGACATGGATTCTCTAATAGATAGAGCTTGCTATCTAATTCAGTATGCCAGAGAAATGGGGTACAAAATTATTTTTATCAGACACACCGAAAAAGAATGACCTTTTTCTGATAAAGATCCACTTTCTCAAATCATCGAAGATCTTTGTCCACAGCCAGAAGACATAATCATCAAGAAAACTAAAATTTCATGTTTCTACAAAACCAAACTCGAAGAAGAATTACAATGAATCAAAAATATTGTATTTGCATGAATCCCTACTAATTTATGTGTAAGAATGTTTGCAGAAGAAGCTTATGATAGAGAATATAATTTAGCTCTAATCGAAGATATCTGTGAGACATACAATGATAAATTACAAGATTTCACATTAGATGATTTGAATGAATCTAGACCTGATTTAGATATCGTAAGATTAGAACAATTCTTAGGATAAGAATAATCTGACTTTTATTTAATTATTTCAAGTAAGAATGCAGTGAGCAAAACTTGTTAGTGAATTAATCCAAGAACATCAACCTGAACGTATTTTAGACCTCAAAGCTAGAAAATGATATTTCAGCATTTTGGCAGCTAGTTATGGTGCAAAAGTTGATGTCCTCGATGATATAGATAATGCTGAATACCCTGATTACCTAAAAGATCATCCAAATATCACATATTATAAATGAAAAGTAGAAGACTTCGTATTCAAGGAAAAATATGATTTCATAATCGTCAAACATATAGTAATGTACCTTCCAAAAGATTACGTACTATGAGAATTAATGACTAATATATACACTCATTTGAATAGAAATTGATTATGTTTCATCACATACCATCTACCAGATTCATATACAATGACTAATAATGAATGATTATCTCAATTTGAATTAAATGATTTCAAAGGTTTAAATTGAAAATTTGTAGTAAAAGATTTCTGAAACTATACAAATCCAGTTTCATGAGAAATAAATAAAGAACATCACGTAGAATATGTTATTCTAGCCAGACAATAAAACGAATTTATACATATGCTTTATACAAAAATGTTAATTGATATAGTAGATCAATACGATTCTGAAAAAAAACAATATCTCAAAGATCTTCGAACGAAGGTAATTTTACAGTTATCTACACAACAAGACCACAAAAAGATTGTAACATTTTTGTCAAAAGCCTGAATTATAAATATCGAAGATAACGAAAAAAAAATATACATTGGATTTGGAAATGCCTTTATGCTATCCAATGCAAAAAAAATATTTAATAAAAGTCTGAAAGAAGCCATACAAACAATTTATAACCCACAATACACCGTGGAATATATTGTTTATCCTCCCTTCTCAAATGGAAGTGATTTATTAATAGATCTCTGAGAATTACTTAACATCAAAGCAACCCCAAAAAAAGATCCTGAAAAGATACCAAGCTGACTTACAGATGAATTAACTAATTACTTTTGAATACTTTTAGACCCTTCATTCAGATTTGATAATTTTGTTGCATGATCTGATAATCAATTTGCATATTCCGCCGCAAAAGCCGTAGCTGAAAATCCATGAAATGCATATAATCCTCTATTCATATATTGAAATGTCTGACTAGGGAAAACTCACCTTATGCAAGCCATTTGAAATGAAATAATTTCAAACAATCCAAATAAAGTAGTAATTTACCTTCCTGCAACTAAACTAATTGATGAAATCATCTTAGCAATAAAGAAACAAAATCTTAGCTCACTAATGAGAAAATTTGATGATGTAGATGCCTTACTCATCGATGATATCCAGTTTTTAGCATGAAAAGACAAAACTCAAGAGATATTCCACAATATTTTCAACGATTTTCATCTAAAGAAAAAACAAATAATCTTTTCTTCAGACCGCCCACCAAGAGAGCTTACAGAAATAGAACCAAGACTGAAAACTAGATTTGCTATATGATTAGTAGCTGATATTAAAGCTCCAGATTATGAAACTAGAATTGCAATTCTCCAATCAAAACTCGAAATAAAGCAGGAAACAATTGACACTGACTTATTAGGAATCATTGCCAAACATATCACTTCAAACGTTCGTGAACTTGAATGAGCATTAAATTTTTTGTTGACTAGAAAGACATTTAGCTGAAATGAAATTTCAGAAGATGATGTTTATGATTGTCTCCAAACTTTGTGATATTCAGCTAAACCAAGCATTACTTGAAATTCTAATATCCAAAATTCAAAATCTCAAAAGAATTTTGATACTATCGTTGAGATGGTAGCAAATTATTATTCCATTTCAGTCGCTGAACTAAAATCAGATTCTAGAAAAAAAGAAATCACAACTGCTAGACAAATTTTGATGTATATTGCAAAAAAGCACTTCAGACGAACATTAGAAAAAATCTGAACATATTTTTGAGGTAAAAATCATGCTGGTGTAATATATGCAATCTGAAATATAGAAAAAAAGCTGAAAACCGATGAAGATCTTCAGCAAGATTATAAAATTTTCGTAGAACGAGTAGAACAATAAAAAAACAATCCCCCTTCGGTAAGGGGGAATTAAAGGGGGATATATGAAAAATTTTAACTTTAATAAATATCCCTCCGAGCCGATAAATCGGCTCACCTCCCTTACCAAAGGGAGGCTTTCTTACATATTCTTGATTATTTTCTTTACAACTCAGATAACCTTAGTTTCATCAAAAGGATCGATTTCTACTTTATCAAAAAATCTATTCACAGATTCCAAGAAAACTCATTCATCAGTTTTGATGATTTTTTTGAGTTTAGGAAGTTGATTATGAACTACAAATACGTAATCATTTGGATCATAACTCTCCTGCTGATGAATTAAAACCAAATCTCCATCCTGAATTTTTGGTTCCATTGAATTTCATTTTGCACGAACGAAGAAACAATTCTCCAAATCATGTAAACCTATAAAGGCCATCGTAACTGGAATACGTTCCTGTGTATATTCGTTGATTACAGCTTTTCACTGATTTCCACATTGAGCAAATCCAAAGATAGGCAACTGAACTATATCAGTATATTTATCTGTCACAGATTCACGTACTAAACGATATCATCTTTCATCCTTAACAAAATATCATTTCAAAACTAACTGATTTAATTTGTTTAAAACTGTCTGTGGATGTTTTACTCCAATTTCTGCAGCAATCTCTCTAAGAGTAAGTCACTCCCCGTTCGTATTCTTTTTGAAGAATAAGATTAAAGCCTTCTGCACATCATCAAGTTCGTACTTCATAAGTGATATTATTATAAAGTAAAAAGAAATCTGATTTATATTTCTAATTTCTTTATAAGAATCTCTTTGACAATGTCAAATCTTTTTTTGATAAATTATGATGATTTTTTGACATTTTTGAAAATACAGTTTTCGACTAATAAAAAATCTCTTGAAATTTTAAAAATTTTTATTACGATGATTACGTTATGATTTTTACCCCTTTATACAAACAAACATGACAACGAAAGATTCAGCTGAACTCAAAAATGCCCTAGCAAGCATTGAAAAACAATTCGGAAAATGAGCCGTAATCAAAATGTGAGATCATTCCACTTTCGGATTAGTAAACACATTCCACAGTGGATCATATATACTAGACTTAATATTATGATGATGATATCCAGAAGGACGCGTAGTTGAAATTTACTGACCAGAATCTAGCTGAAAAACTACAATCGCATTACATGCCATCGCAGAAATCCAAAAACGCGGAGAAGTTGCAGCTTTCATAGATGCCGAACACGCCCTCGATCCTCACTATGCCAAAAAACTCTGAGTAAATATCGATGATTTACTTCTAGCTCAACCTGACTATGGAGAGCAAGCTCTACAAATTGCAGAAGAACTTGCAAAATCTGGATCAGTTAAATTAATAGTTGTAGATTCAGTTGCTGCTTTAGTTCCAAAAGCAGAAGTAGAATGAGATATGTGAGATACTTACATGTGATTACAAGCCAGAATGATGTCTCAATGACTCAGAAAATTAACATCAGTCCTAGCAAAAACATGAACTACATGTATCTTCATCAACCAAATCAGAATGAAAATTGGAGTAATGTTCTGAAATCCAGAAACTACTACATGATGAAATGCTCTCAAATTCTTTGCATCTCAAAGAATCGAAATCAGAAAATGAGATAAGATTACAGAAGACAAAGAACAAATCGGTTACTACGCAAAAGTTAAAGTAGCCAAGAACAAAATTGCTGCCCCTTTCAAAACTGCAGAACTTCCAGTTAAATGGAATATGTGATACGATAGAATTAGCGATATAATCGAAGCATCAGTTTTATTAAAATTAATTACAAAAAGCTGAGCATTCTACACATTAGGAAATCAAAAATTCCAATGAAAAGAAAAATTAGCTCAACATTTAGCATGAGATAGCAAAGCATTAGCTGAGCTCGAAAAGAAAATTGAGAATTCCATCAAAGATATGAGAATGTGAAAACAAGTTCTAGATGATGAAACATTTGAACATTTGGATGAAGTTATCGAAGATATCGCTGGAGTAGAAGACGATAATGAATAAAAATGTTGTATATCAAAAGAAAACAGCTCAAACGAGCTGTTTTTTTATATTTTCTTAGACATATAAGTTCATTTTAATTCAAATCAAACACCTTTATAATATTCTCTCACTCACACTCATGAAATCACTGAAAACTGGTTATAACCAAATGATTTAGAAAGCTTTTCTGCGAATGAAAGTAAACGCTTTCATAGTCATGTATGCTGAGTTCATTTACTAGATTTTTCTCAAATTTTCTGTAATTCTCAATAAACATGTAGTTCTCTAATTATTGCTGTTCACTTTTCTAATCAATCAATTCAAGCTACACTATTATCATTTGGTAATAATAAACGAGTAAATCAATACAAATATCCTAGTTCATCTTCAAATGAAATGAAACATTCCTGCCCAGCTGATGATTTATACCAACGTAAAACCAAATTCAAAGAATCTGATTTCTTTTTTTCTGTTCTATTCCTAACCTCTCTAGATCTAGTATCTAAACAAACAAAACTACGGAAAGATTTTAAATCAGGTTCCAGTCAAATTATTTCCATCAAGCTGTCATTCTGAGCGCTAGCGAAGAATCCACTTTTTTCAAAATATTCATCTTCATTTACATACAACTTGTACTCTCCATATAAACGTTTATAGAATTCTCCCACATCAATACTACCCTTTCAATGATATGAATTTTTCATTTCTTTCAATAACGATTCATGCGCCATTTGTGAAAGATTTGTAATGTTCGATCATGCAACGATTTCAGTCGCTGGGATATCACGAATTAATCTCTTTATTCTAGTGTAAGGAGGAATTATATTCAAAAAAGTTTCACGAATTTCATCCAATATTTGCTCAGTCGTAATCGGAGTATATTTTCACTCTTTATATAAGTTATATAACTGAGTATTTGGAATAACTGACGTTGGATAAAACTTTATCTCATCAGGTTGAAAAGCTGAATCTGAATAAATATCCCTAAAACTCTGAATATCTTTCTCAAAGTCTGATCCATAAAGTCATGGCATCAAATGAATTGAAATCTTAAATCAATACTGACGCATGATATGGATAGCATCCTTTATTTTCTGTACATTATGTCCTCTTTTGTTCAACTCTAAAACTTCATCATTCGTTGACTGAATTCACATTTCCACCCTTGTAACTCCCAATTCACGCCAAAATTTACAATTCTCATGACTAACTAAATCTGGGCGAGTTTCTATCGTTAATCAGATTATTCTATTTTTAGCCGTTTCATTACGTTTAATTGCTTCTTCTAAACTATCAGAATATTTTATTTCATCTAAATTTAATATCTCAAAGTGATATTTTGAGTCCTCCTGCCCTACTTTTCATTGTTTAATTTTTAATTCTGAAAATGTATTACAAGCGTCATAAAGCTGCTTCACAAAATCTATTTTGTAATCTCTAGGATAAGCATCCCAACTTCATCCCAATACAATCATCTCAATTTTATCAGTCTGATGCCCTGTCGAAGTCAATGATTGCAAACGATTATAAGTCTGCTTCATCGGATCAAACTGATTCAACCATGCACGCATTGCTCCAGGTTCAGATTTTATATAACTTTTTGGCATTCATGGATCATTGGGACAGAATATACATTGTCCAGGACATGGCCAAGGTTTAGTCAAAACTTGAACAGGCACAATCCCTGATAACGAACGAATTGCCCTCTTACGTAATAACATTTCAAAAGTCTGATTTTTTTCTAATTTTCACTCCCTTACTGCTGCAAAATATGATTGAAGAATCTGTGACTTCGATGGTAAATCTTTCATTTTTTTCTCTTTTGCAAAAGCACGCTGCATATCCTTAATTTCATCTGCAGTTATATTTGGAATTTTATCATAAATAGCTTTCACAAGTGGAAAAAAATCCATCAATTCAAATCAAGTATAAATCGATGATATAATACTAATTCACCGTAAATATTCAATTGTTTATATATTCACTAAAACAAAAATTGACTTGCTTTTTGAAGCAATAAAAGCACACTACATACAAGTAAAAATTTTATAATTTATTCTTGAATATGCTAAGCAATTTAATTCTGATTTTAAGTTTCACACTCGTAACTTTTATCGGTGCAATGATATTATACCCTTTCTATATAAAATTACTCAGGAAATGGAAAGCCTGAAAAACAATTCGTAGTAATACAGCCACATGAGATAAAGCCGTTATATTCTCAAAATTACATGAACATAAAGCATGAACTCCAACCATGGGTTGATGATTATTCCTTCTAATGATGCTCGTTATGGTTGGAATATCTATAATTTCTCAAAAACTATGATGGACCAATTACCATCTATGGAATAGACAGGAAACGTATATTATATTATTCTGATTTTTTAGTATGTGACTCATCTGATTGGTAGATGATATACTAAATATTATGAATGTATGAAAAGTTAAATGATTAAATATGAGAGCCAAAATGTTTGGTTTGATTCTATTTTCAGGATGGATTTCATATTGGTTCTATCACGTATTATGAATTGATTATATCAATTTAGCTCCAGTATTCGGAATCATTCATTTATGACGATTATTCCCAATCTTAACATTTATTTCAACTATATTTATTGTAAATGCAGTAAATATCACAGATTGACTAGATGGATTAGCTGGATGATTAAATATTTTCGTTCTAATTACATTCGCAGTCGCTCTATTTATTTCTCAAAGATATCTAGCCACAACAGTACTAGGAATATGTATTTCTACTCTAGTTGCTTTCATGTTCTTCAATATCAATCCAGCAAAAGTATTCATGTGAGATAGTTGAGCATTTGCACTATGATGACTAATTGCTGCAACTGCATATTTGCTCAATATGAGTATCGGAATATTTATTCCAGCCGCTATTGTATTCTTGATTTTTGCTATAGATTTGTGTACTAGTGGACTACAAATGTTTTGGAAAAAAGTTTTTCATCATAAATTATTTCCAATTGCCCCATTTCATCATTATTTAGAATATAAATGAGTCAAAGAATATACAATAGTTATGTACATGTGGTTAATCCAAACAATCCTTACTGTCGTAGCTATTATAACAATATTCCGACAATTTATATAAAATAAACTAAAAAATCTCCAAAAACAAAAAACAAAAATCAGACAATCTATTTTAGGTCTTTTTCTATTCAATCATGAAAAAACTTACATCTCGATGGTCTAATATTTGTTCTAAACCTCTCAGATTTTGGATAATTTTGCTATGCAAAATATTCGTAATCTGACTTTTATTACAATTCTTTTTACAGACTTTTGTCACTTTCCAATTATGACGAGATGGAAAATTTTGGACATTATTCCGGATGTGGAAAGAATTTATCCTAGCAATATTTGTCGTAACATTATTACGATACATACTTACGAATCTAAATGTATGGATTCAATCTATCAAGAATAAAGAGAATACAGACAAAGTAACATGGGCACTTTTGATAAAAAATATCAAATCAAAATTCGTGATTCAATTCATATTATGATTCATAATTACAACTATAATTCTATTATTATTAGCTGTATGCCTACAAGCAATATGATTCAAAGCATTCCTTTTAAGTGCAAAATATGATTTGTTCTGATTCTTTATCTTTGGAATATGAATATGTTTAGCTCTGCTATTCTTCACAGAAGAAGATAAAAATCTATTAAATCTATATAATAAATTAATTCTACGAACGCTACGACTATGATTAGCTTGGTGGTTTATGGTACGACTAATGCCAACTATACTCAGACATTTCTGATATGATCCATTGAGTTATGAATGAACTGTATGACAAAGACCTCCTATCGCATATTATACGGATATTGATAAGTGAAATGTAAGAAACCAATTCTTATTCGAAAGACCTACAAGCTTTGGATTCTGGTTGATTGCATTCTTCCCAGTATTTGTACTATGATTCCTAAGAAATAGAAAAAGAATAGATCAACTATTCCCTACGATAATGTTCTGACTTTTGGTCTTTTCTACTCGATCTCGTGCATGAATAGCCATCTGGGCATTAGAAGTTGTAGTTCTCTTCTTCATACTATATCGAAAAGCTATCAAAAAATATTACATTTGGCTAATAATTGTCGCGATAATTTGACTATGATGAATAGCATATCTATCTAGATGAATGATGGTGAGAGAACATTCCAATACATGACATCTCCAATTAATGAAAGCCTGACGAAATATAGCCAAAGAAAATCTAATACTATGACGATGAGCTGGATATTCATGACCTGCTTCGCATCAACTATGTTATACAGATGAGCCTGTTGATATATTCCAAGATGTAGACTCTATCCAACTAGATGATAAACGCTGTGAATTACTAAGGAAAGAAAATATAAAAAATCAGATTTCTACTTACGGTTTCAATCCTGAGAATCAATACTTACAAGTACTAATGGAATACTGAATCGTATGAATATTATTCCGATTATGATTGTGCATACTCATATTACGATACACAGCTAAAATGATATGGACGTACCGCAATAAAACTAAATCTCCTTACCAAGAATTATTATACTACTCATTACTATGATTTGGAATCTGATTTATCTGACTATGTGCTGAGTGATTAGTTCTTCACTCATTAGCAGACAGAATGGTAATATATCCTTTCTTCTTGTTATATGGAATAACTGTATGACTACGAGAAAAGGAAAAAGATAAAGAATATATTCCACCAGAACCAAAGAAGAAAAAAAAGAAGAAAATAGAACCTAAAAAAGCATCCAAGAAAAAGAAATCTAAATAATAAATTTACATAACGAAGGATCTCCCCACGTGGGAGATTTTTCATTCCGAACAACAACCAAGAGTTTCCTCTCCTGAAGGCTGAAAGTCTCATAAATCCTTTCTGTCAGGAGAGGATTTAGCTGAAGTTTTGAGAGAGTTAGGGTGAGGTCAAATTTACAAACTTAAAAAAAGTTCACCCTCACGGATGAACCTTTTCGTAGAAAATATAATATTAATATACAAGAATATATCTTAATTGAGCTTCATCATCATAATAACACTCACCTTCATCATTTCCACATTTATAAGTACTACCTGTACTCTTCGTAAATTTACTACATAATGTAACATTCTTTAAATCACTAGCGCTAGTAAATATTCAACAATTTTCCAAGGAATCTGGATCAGTTTTTACGTTACACGCTCAAGCACCAGATGTTGCATCACAAACTACCCAGTTGGAACTTCATTCTACCTCTGTCCTAGCCATTAATACAAATCATCAATTAGCAATTGAATTTCTTTTCGTTACCATATAACCATATTTTCATGCAGTACTACCTCATGCTCAAAGACCAGTAAATGTATTATCTCCATTAGGATCTGCTGGGACTTGTGTCATTCATGCATTCTGCAAATCTGTTTCTAAAGATCCATCTACAGCAATACCTGCTGCAGCTGCCGTTTGCTGAGGCCACTCTCATTTATCTTGTTGCGATGTAATAATAGCAGTTTGAATCTGCGACAAGTCATTTTTACGAGCTACATCTCTTGCACGTCACTGTGCTGATTGCATTCTCGGCATCAATGATGCTATAAGAATACCAATAATTACGATTACAATAAGCATTTCTACTAATGTAAACGCTTTAATTGTGTTTTTCTTCATTTGTTCTCATAAATATAAGAAATAAAAATTAATACATTAATATGTATCTCAACTGTGCTTCATCAACATAAGAACATACCTGATTAGCTATTCCACAAGTATCACCTTTACTAAAACTTGTACATGTTTTTACTTCTTTCAAGTCCTGATTCGCTGGAATTCGTCACTTCGCTACGACATGATCAGCATCAGCCGCTGTCCCTTCAGTATCACAAACTACCCAATTAGAACTTCATTCTACCTCAGTCTTAGCCATTAATATAAATCATCCATTCGCTACAGAATTTCTTGTAGTTACCATGTATCCATAATCTCAATTTGTAATCTGTGCTGCACCCAATCAACGAAAACTATTTGATTTATTTGGATCCTTTGGAACCTGTGTCATTCATGCATCTGTCAATTTTGTTGATATGTTTGATATTGGTATACCCTTTTCATTAGGTCTACTTCCTTCAGCCAACTCCATACCAGGCCATTTTCTTCTGTCCTGCTGTGAAGTAATGATAGCCGTCTGAATCTGCGAAAGATCATTCTTACGAGCTACATCTCTTGCACGTCACTGTGCTGATTGCATCCTTGGCATCAATGATGCTATCAAGATACCAATGATTACGATTACAATAAGCATTTCTACCAATGTAAACGCTCTAATTGTGTTTTTCTTCATGTATATAATAAAAAAGTAAAAATATAAAACTAACCAATAGCATTCTAGAAAAATTTATAAGTTTTGCAAGACACTAGTTAAACTTTACCTTGACAAAATAGTTTCCTGGAGTCTCTTGAACGACATATCACTGCATCTCTAGGTCAGTAAGTCTGACCATAGCTTCTCAATAGTCAGAAGAAATTTCGCTCATCCACTGGGAAAAATCTTGATTATAATGTTGAGATACTATTTTTAGTAAGTTTTTTTCTTCATTGGTAAGACTATCCAATGTCGGTATATTATCATATTGACACTCTGAATTTATATTTTCTTTTCAATTGCTTATATTAAATAACTTTAAAATCTGACTAAAATCACTGAGCAGATTTGCCTTTCATGTTGTGACTAGATGATTGGATCAGATTCAGTTTTCTGAAAAGATTGGATTTGGAACTACGAAAATCGGTTTATGCTGACGATATGCAAAATCTGCAGTTATCAGACTGCCCGATCACGCGCGGGCTTCTGGTAAAAATAGTGCATCACTTAGTCATGCTATCAATCTGTTTCTCTGTGGAAAACTCCATGCAGTTGGTTGAAAATCTAATTTAAATTCTGATAAAATTAATCATCAATTTTGGATGATTTGTTGCATAAATGAACGAGCTGAACTATTTCGATAGTGACGAATTCATCATCCGAGAATTGCTATAGTTGGTAGATGATATGCCATTGAAAGCTGGTGACATAAATGATCCACTCCCCTAGCCATTCACGATACTGTTACGATATTTGAATCTGCCATTTGAGTGAATAGAGCTTGCATGACTTGATTGGCATATTCAGACATATCACGTGGTCAGACTATTCAGAGAATTTGATTTTTGAGAATATCTAAGTTTCACATTGCATATATAATTGATGGAGGATTTTTTGTAAAATTTAGTTGATGAGGAAAATTTGGATCATCATCCAGTAATCATATAATATTATGTTGGTCCATTCGTGATTTTAATTTCTCTGCTGAAGCTTGATTTCCAACATCTGAAAAGAAATCTGAAAAATCATCAGCTTTACGAATTTGAGCTGGAGTAAGTTTTTCATCTAGCGAATATGCTAATATTTTCTGAGTTTTAATATCCATTTTCTATTATGTCATAATAAATCATGACAATAGAATAAGAATATATTTTTTGATTACAAGATTAAATCAAAAATATTTTTGACAAAATTTATTTTATGCCATTTCAATCATATTACCTGTCATTCAGAGGGAGTGAAACGACCGAAGAATCCATTTACATCACGTTTCCTGGATCTTTCGCTTTCGCTCAAGATGACACATAACACAAAATTAGAAACACTTATTTTTTCAGATTCATTTCTGTACTGAAACCAGTCAAACTCCGACTCAATTCCATTTCAAAATTACAAATTCTCATCCAAAATCTTTGAGTCTATCATCATTTAAATCTCTTTTCTCCATTACAGATTTTAATTGTTCATCGCTGATTCCTAACGTATTTTTTGTGGCTAAATATCCAAAAGTCTGAGCAATTCACACAAGTGGAATCAACTTTTTTGAGTTTTGCTTTTTATCATCCAATATTTTGAATATTGGCAGTCAGATTTCTATGTTTTGAATTTCTTTTTCAAAATGGTTTTCTATCAACGATTTTGGAGCAACATTTATTGTAAATTTTGATTCAAAAAAAGATAAATCTGAATCTGGTTGAAATCATCGTTGAGAAAGTCTTTTCCACACCTGTCATTCTGAGGCTTTAGCCAAAGAATCCATTGGCTTCACGTTTCCTGGATCTTTCGCTTTAGCTCAAGATGACATACTATCAACCTTTCTAAATTTTGCGATAAAGAATCAACCTGTATGCTGAACGTGAGGCCAAAGTCTAGCAACTTTTTTCGCATTTTCTGGTGATAAAATCTTATTTCAACGCCAACCACAAATTCAATCAGATTTTTCATCTAATGGTATGTTTAATAATTCTATCTTATCTCAATACTCTTTCAAAACTTCTGAAACTACGTATTCATTTTCCAATACGTTTGTAGTACAAGTAGAATAAACTAATTCTCATCAGACTTTTAGAGCTTTTAATCCAGAAATCAAAAGCTGGATCTGCAACTGCGATAATTTCTGACTTTTTTTCTCGTCTCGCTGTCGGATTTTTTTATCAGATTTATATTGCATTCATTCTCATGAACATGGAGCATCCACCAAAACTTTATCAAAAATCTCTGGAAATTTATCTCAAATAACACATCAATCCTGATTAATTACTCAAACGTTACAAATTCCACAACGGTGTAGATTTGATTCCAAGGCTTTTTTCCTTCATAAATCTATTTCATTTGAGATTAGAAATCAATTTTCTAACCTATCAGCAATTTGAACTGATTTTCAACCAGGTGCAGCACACATATCTAATACATAATCTCATGAATCAATTCATAACATTTGCACACTCAAACTTGCAGCCATTTCCTGCACGTATATTAATCATGCTTGATGGAGAAAATGACTTCATAAACTAGCTGATTTTAGATTTTCTTTTCTAGTCGCGAATAGCACATCATTATATTTTTTTCAATTATAGGAAAAGTCTGGTTCTGATAAATCTCGCTCATTTGAAAGAGTAGATTTAACAATATCCTGTAAATCAGGTTTATTATTTTTATATCAGCGATGATCTAATATTTTTACACTTTTTTTGACTGGATTATTATAACATTTTTCAAATTCTAAAAAATCTGATTCATTCAAAATCTCTTTTACCATATCTAAATATGAAATACTTTTCATAACATCTAAAATAAATTAAACATATAGCTGTCATTCTGAGTGAAACGAAGAATCCAGGGAAACATAACATAAATAGATTCTTCGGTCGCTTTGCTCTCTCTGAATGACAAACTATCACATAAAATTTTATATAGATTTATATTTGAAAAAAAAGTCTGAATAAGTAGATTGAACTTATATAATATTTATATACAGCAAGTGAACCAAAAATGGCAGAATTATCTAAATCTCAATCTTTAGCGAATAGATATCGTCCTCAGACTTTTGATGAGATGATATGACAACAACATATAATTTGAATTTTGAAAGCGAAAATGCAATCAGACTCCTCTGCTTTGCAAAATTATTTATTATACGGACCACGCTGAACTTGAAAAACTACTTCTGCCAGAATCCTAGCTAAAGCTATAAACTGTTTAGATCCACACGATTGAAACCCTTGTAACAAATGTGCAAACTGTGAATTGATAAATAGTGGAAAAACTACTGACTACGTAGAAATAGATGCTGCCTCAAATACATGAGTAGATAATGTTCGTGAAGTAATTATTGACCAAGCTGGTTACCAACCAATATCATTAAAAAAGAAAATATACGTAATAGATGAAGTTCATATGCTTTCTGGAGCAGCTTTTAATGCTCTTTTGAAAACTATTGAAGAACCTGGAGCTAATGTATGTTTTATATTAGCAACTACTGAATTACAAAAAGTTCCTCAAACAATTATTTCTCGTGTACAGGTTTTCAATTTCAAGAAAATTCCACAAGACGAAATGGTCGCACATTTGGAAAGTATCTGTAAAACTGAATGATTTGAATATGAAAATGAAGCTTTAGAACTAATTGCTACGATTTCAGAATGATGCGTTCGTGATGCTATTAAATATTTAGACCAAGTAAGCGTACTCGGAAAAATCTCTACAGAAAACGTTAGTCATTTCTTATGAATATCTACTGATACAACAATCAGGGCTTTCTTTGATAGCGTGAAAACCTCAGACAGAAATGAGATATTTGAACAGATTGATAAATTAGCTCAATGAACAGATTTACAACAATTCGCAAAACAATGCATTGGATATATTGATGCTCATATAATTGAAGATACAGATTTTTATCTGAAAGTTTCAGAAACTTTTTCTGAAATCATGCGTCAAGTAAGATTCTATCCATATCCAGCAGTGCTTTACAAGATAGCATTTAATAAATATTTGAATGGAGATGAAAGTGCCTCCCTTATTAAGGGAGGTGGCGAACATAGTGAGCCGGTGGGATTAAAAGCAACCAAGAAAAAAGAAACTCATACATCTGAGAAAGAATCTGATGCAAAGGGTAAAATCCCCCCTACCCCCCTTACCGAAGGGGGGCAAGAAACCTCTAAGGATTCACCAAGTGAAAATAATTGAGATTTATGGGAACGTATAATTAGTCAGATTCAATCGTCCACTACAAGACAAGTTTTTAAAGACCATATGACTATTGATAAAGTTTCAGATTCTGAAGTTTCTTTGATACATGATAATAATATGATAGCAAAGACTATGCTTGAAAAAGAACGTAAAGAAATTGAAGCTTTACTTGAAAAAGAATTGGGTAAAAAAGTGACTTTGAATATTCAGTGAATGACTAAGGAAGAATATTTCCAAAGATTAATGTGAATGTAATATTTTTACTGTAAAATGAATAAAATGGAGCCAAATTATCTGATAATTTATGAACAAGTAACTTGAATAATTACTTCATTATTAATTATCATTGCTAAATGGATAGTATTCAAAAAAGCATGAGAAAAATGATGGAAAGCTATTATTCCATTGTATAATGATTATATTTTATTCAAGATAGCATGACGTAAAAAGTGGTTTTGGTGGATATTAATTCCTCCTATTTATGTATTTGTAAAAATAGCTGCTTTATTTGATATTTCTAAGAAATTCTGAAAGAAAAATTGGTTTGCTTTATGATTAAGTTTTATTCCTGTAATTTTCTTTCCTATATTAGCTTGGTGAAAAGCTAAATATGATGATTCAAAGAAGATGAAATGGACTATATTTTGGAGAGTTATTGCTATTATTATGTGAGTTATTTGATTATTTGTATGAGCTTTTATGTTGGCATTATTTAATCCAGGAAATGAAAAAATAGATAATATTAGACTAAAAATTCAAACTCCTATGATGAAATTCTTATCAGATTATTTAATTGATTGGAGGGCTAATAACTGGCTATGACTAATAGATGAACATAATTTTCATGATAATGATGATGCTATGATTTCATGGGAAGATTTACAACCTTATGTAGATACATTACAAAGGTGAGATATTATGTTTACTGATTGAGCTAGATATATTTCAAGTATAGTTATTCCATGAACACGAAAACATGCTTTAATTTATTTATGAAATTGAGAAATAATTGATGCAACTTCTAAATGAGTAACTACATGATTATTAGAAGATTTAGATAATCTATCAAGAGGTTCATTATTAAAAGAAATTATAGCATTTCATCCTAATTTAACAGAAGAACAAAGAGAAGAATTTATTCAATTTGCTTTTGACCAGTTAGGTAAACCTTATGACTTTGATTATAATAAAGAAGATAAAGATGCTTATTATTGTTCAGAATTAGTAGCTGATTGATTGGCAAAAGTTGGGTTAGATATTACTTATGAAAGTAAATCTATCTGAAAAATGGTAGTATCTCCAGAAGATGCTGTTAAATATGTTCAAGAAATATGATTACATAATTGAGAATATGAAAATGTGTTTTGGTTAGCTAAAGAATGGTATAGAGAAGATGAAAATAGTGAATGGGAAATGCGTTTAGTTGATAAGAATAAATAATCTTAGTTATTTATACGTAAAGATTTTATAAACTAATTTATATACTCACATGAAAAAATTCTGACTTTTGATTGTTGCGTGAATAGCAATAATCCTATCATGATGTAGCGACGAGGAAGCCTGCACATGAGATGTCTGCACTTTGGACAACGAAAAACCTGTGGAAGAAACTCAGGTCGTAGCTGAAACTGACTTTTTCTGAAACAGAGAAAATTCAGCAAAATGGGCTGTAGCTATGCAAAAACCATCAATTGACGAGATGGAAAACTATGATGCCATTCTGAATGGATACACAAAAGATTGGACACAAGAACACACTCTCACGAGTGAAGATATAAGAATTTTGAATCAATGTCTATGACAAGAATGGGCGAAAGATATGGAATGATTTAATATCTATGGATGATATTGGAAATGACATTCACATTATTCCAACTATTTTTCAAAGGACGAATTAAAAGAATGAAATACAGTTACTCTCACATGAACTTATAAATTTGACGATAGTAAATTAGCTTTAACAGACGAAGAAAAGGAGGTTTTAGCAGAAAAATGATGGACAATCGTTCCTGCTGATAGAATTGAAAACTTGCCAACAACTACTTACGAAGAGCAATATGCTGAAAATAACGTTAGTAGTTATTACGAAAATAAAGAAGAATGGATTAAAGTTTATAATAAAATTGCGTGAGATAACTCAGAATTTGAGAGAAATCCTGCAAGTAGCGTTTTGATTACGAATGATTTGCTTTTGCATTCTTTCCATAAATTGTTTGATAATACTTTGAAATACTATGAAGAAACTATTTCCAGAGATACAGTAAAAGATTTAAGTCAGAATTTATTTGAGAAATTTGCCAATTTAGCGAAATCTGAATCTGACCCAGATTTGAAAGAAACTTATGAATTCCTTGCAACTTATTGGGCTGTGCCTGCTGCGATTTTGGTAGAAAAAGAAAAAATGGAAATTGAGCCACATTTTGATGAAGCTAAAGGTGAACGAATTGAATGAACTGTAAAAGATAATGAAGAACTTAGAAATCTGATCAGAGAAAACGCTAAACAATACACTTCAAAGCTTGATACTGCCGACCAAGAATTGGTTTCAAGTATTTTGGAGCAGATTTTTGCAGCTAAGGAAATTGTGATTGACCCATTCTTAGCTAATTATAGTCCTGATTTCGTGGTGATTAACGAAATTCAACAAGATTATACTCAATTTGCTCCACGTTCTCATTATACTGATAATGCTGAATTGAAGACTTATTTCATGGCTATGAAATGGCTCATGAGAGAAAAATTCTATTTCGGTGATGATAAATTAGTGAATGCTGCTTTGGTTATGGTGAATAATATTTCAGACGAAGATACTGCTAGACTTTGAGAATTATCAGCAAAGATTAAAAAGCTGATTTGATGAGACGACGATTTGACTTTGGAATCTTTGACCACTTGGATGAAAGAAAATGAAATCAACAATGTAGATGCTATCAAAAGTCTATCAGAAGAAAAGAAATCTGAATTATTTAAACTTGTTCCACAGAAAATTCAATCAACAGCTTACAGCACAGAAGATACAATGAGTATCGGTTCAGATGATGCAAAAGATATGACAGCAGGATTTGTATTCTTTGGAGAGAAATTCACACTTGATAGTTATTTATTTGATTTAACGACTGCAGGTAGTGCTGAAGTAGAATATGCTTATATGCCAAATAAACAGACAGCTTTAATCGTTCCAGATATATTAGAAAATAATTCTGATGCTGCTGAAATGGTTGACCTTTGGATGAATGTCAGAATTGTAAAAGAAGATGTGTTGGAAGATAAAGATTTCACTCAATATTCAAGTTATAATAAAGTTAAACAAGCTGCCGTTGAAAAATTAAAGAAAGAACTCTGAACTACTACAATTATGGATACTGTATATCACAAATGGGTTGATATGCTTGGATATCTAATCAACGAAGCTGAAGAAAATGCTCCATATTTCAAACTTGATCCAGTTTATAGACTCAAGAATTTGGTTACTTATATGGGTTCTTATACTGAATTGAAACACGATACATTACTTTACGTTAAACAAGCTTATGCTGAAATGTGATGAGGTGGTGATGGTGATTGTTCTATCGAAGTAGATCCTCCATTATTACCAGTTCCTAAGTGATATATTGAAGCTGATATTGATGTGATAAATAAATTGATAGAACTTAACAATGAAACAAAATCTGATTTCTCTGAACTTGATGATTATATATTAAATAATTTCGTAGAATTTGATACATTCTTGAACAAGATAAAAGGAATCTTGGAACAACAAATGGCAAATAAAGTAATCAGCGATGATGACTTTGAATACATGAGAACTGCATTTGATAAATTATCTCAAATAACTTTCCCATTTGGAGATGGTGTAACTCAGAAAGAAATGAGAGCTGCTTTGATAGCTGATATATTCACTTCTGAATGAGGAAATCCACTTTATGAAGCAGTTGGTCGCCCTGCATTAATGTTGGTTATGATTGATGACGCAAATGGAAAGAGAATAGCACGAGGTCCTGTATTCACTCATTACGAATTCTATGATTCTGATGATGTAGTAGATGCTAAATGAAGCAGATTAAATGATATTCAATGGCAAGCTGCTTATGATAGTTTAACTTGAACTCAATTAAAAGCTGCCCTTTCAACTTTGAGTAAAAATTTAAGTAAAGGATTAAAACCTCAGACATAATTTCAAATCTCTCCCTAATTCCCTCTTGTACCTAATCCCCTCTTGTAAAAGAGGGGTTTTTTATATTTTTTTTATCCTTGATAAAGAAGGGTGCATAGGGCGAGAAAGATAAAATAAATCTATTGTGATTTTCCTATTTTTCTTTAATCTGATTTTTGATTATTTTTATTTATCTCAAACGTTAAATATTATGAAAATTGCAATTCAATGAGTGAAATGAGCTTTCCACGAAGTCGCTGCTAAAAAATATTTTTATAATGAGCCATCCATTGAAATTATTGAAAAATATGATTTCCCATCTCTTTTGGACAGTGTTGTAAACGAAGAAAGTGATTATTGAGTAATAGCTATTGAAAATACAATCGCTGGAACGATTTATCCAAATCTGAATTTACTCAAGGATAAAAAGGTTTCAATTCTGTGAGAAACTTATATTAGGATTAAACAGAATTTAGCAGCATTGCCTTGAGTAAAAATTTCAGATATTAAAGAAGTTCATTCTCACTATATGGCTATTGATCAGACTCGTAAATTTTTTGAAGAATATCCTGACATTAAATTGGTAGAATGTGCAGATACTGCACTCGCTTTCCGTGAAATCAAAGAAAAAAATCTGACAACAATCTGAGCAATTTGATGAGATTTAGCAGCAGAATTATATTGACTGAATATTTTATGTGAATGAATTGAAACAAACAAAAAGAATTATACTAGATTTTTATAATTCAGAAAGATACTTGAAAACAAAACGATGATTTTGATAAAGCTTCACTTCATTTAGTTTTACCTCATCAAGTTTGAAGTCTTGTTCAGATTTTATCTATCATTTCTGCATATTGAATCAATCTAACAAAAATTGAATCTCTTCCTATTCTTGGAGAACCGTTTCATTATAGATTTTATTTAGATGTGAAATTCTCTGATAAGAAACGCTATAAGCAAATGTTGAATGCCATAAGTCCGTTACTGAAAGAACTTGATGTATTGTGAGAATATATTGATTGATTACCTCTTTTGGAGAATTAATTGTAATATATAAAATAAAAATTAAAAAGATTTTTAATTTATAAAATTATTATAATTATGCATGAATACATCAACTTAACAGCAGAGAATATTGATAAAGAACATATCTGCTGTGCTATCGGAGATCCTAAACATCAATGTGGAGTAGATAGTAAAAAAGAGTGGATTAAAAGTAAATTAAAAGACTGACATGTATTCAGAAAACTAAACGATAGAGGTAAGATTTTTATTGAATATGAACCTATAGAAACTGCACGAGTCCCTATTAGTGGTCAGAATTATGAGTATATTTACTGTCTGCGAGTGGCGGGAAGTTTTAAGTGAAAATGAATTGCTAGAGAATTGTTGGAATATGCAATAAACGATGCTAAAGAAAAGAAAATGAGTTGAATTTGTACCTTAGTATCCAAGAAGAAAAAGCCATTTTTGTGAGAAAAGAAATTCTTTGAACATTTCTGATTTAAAGTAGTAGATAGTATTACAGATTATGAATTATTAGCTCTACAGTTTGATAAATCTGAAACTCCTAAATTCAATGATAATGCAAGAAAAATGAAGATTGATAGTCAGGATTTTACTATCTATTATGCTAATGAATGTCCTTATGTAGAATATGAAGTTAAAGAGTTATCAGATTATGCTAAATCAAATAATATAAAGCTGGAATTTATCAAAATTGATACTTTAGAAAAAGCTAAGAATGCTCCATGTATTTTCAATAATTGGGCTAATTTCTATAAGTGAGAATTCATTTCAAATACAATATTAAATGCTAATGCTTTTGAAAAGCTGATTAAATAAGAATTTTTAATTAGAATAATTTGAAAAAAGTTCTTAATTTCATATATTTCGAAACGTTTAATTCTACAGTACGTTTAAAAATATAATGAAAAAAGTTAAAAGAGCAGCTAGAATAACATTAGATTTTATGATACTTATATTTATTGGTTTACTCATATTCTGAGTATATCTTTTTAATAGAATGCACAGAAATACGATTATTAAACCAGATGATGAATTAATATGAGATCGTTATGAAGTACCAAGGATGTGAGAAGAACCTGTTAATGTAAATTTATATTATCCAGACACATATGAATGAATACTTCCTGTAGTATTTAATATCCATTGATGAGCTTTTTTTGCTTGAAGTGCAGATACATTAGATACACAAAGTGAGAGAATTGCAAAAGATTGGAATGTAATGGTAGTCAATATTAATTATAAATTACTTAATATGGATTACTCAATATCTTATGCATTAGATGAAATTGTTGATACTATCAAATATTTCAAAAATAATGCTGAAAAATACAATATAGATCCAAATAAAATGATAGTTATGTGATATTCAGCTTGAGGAGATTATGCAATGGAGGCATGCATAACATTAAAAAAAGAAAATATCGATGTATTTGCCCAGGTATTATGATATGCATACATATGAGATGCTGATGATATGTACTTAGAAGAATTAACAGAACAGCAACAAAAATCTATTGCACCAGCTTTATTTATCTTGGCTGATGATGATCTGATATGAGATACTTCATTAGAATATGAAGAAATATTAAGAGAAAATTGAATACAAACAGAGATTAAAGAATATTCATGAGCCATGCACTGATTTATTGAAAGCAACAACCCTGAACGTGAATCTGTAACTTGAGTCAGACCTGAACAAAAAGAAATGGCTAGAGATGCCGAAGATTACACACTTCAACGACTAAAAGATTTATGATTATAAGATAACTAAAATCTATTGATAAATATTAAATAATGATACTTCTTAAGAAGCTAATTAACTAAGCAGATAACACAAAGCTATAGGTTAAAATGCCCTATTTTTCTTTTATAGTCTTGCTTTATTAAACGAAATAACTATAAAGTGCTCGGTATTTTATTCTTTAAATTATTTTTTCAATGAAAAAATCTTTATTACTATGACTCCTATTTATAGGAAGTATTGCTTTGGCATGATGCCAAAAATCTGAACCAGAAGTTTCTCAACCTGAAAATCCAGGAGATGAAATTGACTTTGTTTTACCTGAATGAGCTAAAACTTCATTAACTAATGAAGAATTAGATGAATTAGCTGAAACAAATTTCCCTAAAGGATACAGTTCTAGTACATATAATATAGAAACTGAAGAAACATCTAATGAGGATTATGTTTATCCAGAAGATATTTCTCATACATTATTACTCCCAGAACATGCAACTATGGCAAATAGAGAAGTTTTAAGTTCAGGAATCGAAGATGGAATGATTTATACATTAACTAACGTTACATTACAAGATGATACAGTTATCAGCGTTTTGTATATCGTTGATCCTGTTACTTTGAATTTCGTAGCTGCAAATGTTGAAAATGGGAATGAAACGAGAAATTATCAATTCACTTACTAATTACTTAAGTACCATTATGTGAAAACAGGATAGAAATATCCTGTTTTTCTTTTAATTTAATAAAATATTATTATACATTTTTACAGTAGTTTGATATTTTATTAATACGACACACCTTGAAAAAATCTAAAACAACCAATAAAATCCGAATTATAATACTCATTGTAATATTAGTGAGCCTTATTTTCTGTCTAATCTTTTGATTAAAAGAAAATAAAAAGTCTGAACGAAATTTCGCAATAATCCCACACTTTATGCTGAATAGTGAAAAAGTTGATCAATTTTATAATTTTCTAAGTAAAGAATATTATACTGAGAATAAACCTGATACAATTGTACTAATCTCTCCAAATCATTTTCATACTGATGAAAAAGAGATTAAAACGATTTGTAAAAATTCGCATGTAAATTATAAATCTGAAGCTGTAAATCTATCTGCCAAACTTCATGAATCATGAGTAAAATGTGATGAAAAAAGTGAAATTTTCTATCCACGATGAGATAGATTTCAAACGAATGAACATGGAATCGGTGAGCATTTTCAATGGATAAATAAATACTTTCCAAATACCAAAATAATTCCAGTTATTTCTCCATGTTTTCAACTACCTGCAATAAAAGATATTTTACCGATTATTGAGAATTTGGACTGAAATATTTTGGTTATCGCCTCTGTGGATTTTACTCATTATCAAAATGAAGAACAAACGTTGCAACACGATCAAAAATCCATAGAAACATTAAAAAATATGACATTGAATGAATCAGAATTTATAGATTGAATTGATGCTGACTGCCCTGTTTGTCTATATTTGCTACAATATTTAGCAAATCAAAAATGAAAAAAAGCTGAATTACGATACCGTGATAGTTCCTCTACAATTCTGAACCAGGATATGTGAGAAGAAAATACTTCCAGAGTTTTTATGCGATATAACTAAGAAGTATGAAAAAAAAGTCTAAGTTCAAATCTTCAAAAGTTCAATGATGGAGAGCTAATCCTCAATCTTTACACAAAAGGAATAGCCTAATTTTCTGTTCTTTCGTTTTATTGATATGTTCAATCGGTGTACGATTTGTTCAAAGTTTCGCTGAATGAATGAAAAATTTATTTTTAGCTTACACGAACCTACAAGAGCAAGCTCAAAAAACCCAAAAATCTGAATTAGAAAATATAATATTAACATGAAGCTCATTTAACAATATTCAACTTTCATTTGTATCATTTCCATCTTATATGGTTGCGTGATGAGATGTGATGCTAAGTAGGAATATCTGATTTTTCGCTAAAAAACAGTGATACGACCGCCTTTTTAAGGAGTGAAATTACAATCCTTTAAGTGAATTTTCAAACTGTAAATCCGATAACTGCCTACTATTTCTAAATTTAGAAAGTCTATTTGCTGATCCTGACCATGATATCCAAATGTGAGGATTCGATTTTCGTTCAAATCCGAAGAACATTGAAACATTACTTCAATATCGCCAAGATAAATCATTATTATTAGCATTACCTAATAATCATTTTGCGAATTGATGATACCAATGACTAACCATGACCAAAGATTTATTAGATGAACATCATATTAGTTATGTATGAGCAGGATTAACTCAGGAAGAAAGCAGAAAAATCTTTACATGGGAAAATAATTTAATTAAATTCTGTTTGTGAGCTTATTCTTATGACTGAAAATCTGCAAATATACGTTGATGAAAAGTCTATCGAAATGGCATAAATGAAGAAGAAATTAAATCTGATTTAGAGAAGATGAAAAATATGAACTGTGATGTAAAAATCATTTCACTTCATCGATGAGCTGAATATCACTTTTCACCTAATAATCGACAAAGAAATTTAGCACATAGTTTAGTAGATTCTTGAGCTGATTTAATTTTGGGATGACATTCACATATTCCTGGAGAATTTGAATTATATAACGGCAAATATATTTTCTATTCATTAGGAAATTTCATTTTCGATCAATGACGATGAAAACGTGCAACCTGACGAGAATTTGACTATTTCTACGATGAAGACCTAAAAAGAAGAGCTGTACCAACTTATATTTCTATGCTAGTTTGACTTAAATTTGAAAGAAATATGATGAGATGAATTGATATAACTTTAGATCAGATTGAATTTAGCACAACTAAAGATTGAATCTTTGATACTATATCAGAAGAGACAAGAAATAATCTACTAGAGAAAATTAATTTGACAAATCAGAATTTTTAATTTTTTATAAAATACATTTTCTCTGTTAAGAACTACAATTTATCATTTTTTAGTAAAATTAAAAAATACTATAAAATCCCTTAGATTTTTTGACAAAAAGTATGTTTTCGTGTATACTTGAATGAAGGGATTTTTATTCTTGCAAAAACAAAAACATGTGATTTAATGTTTCTGAATACCAAAATCAGCTCACTAAAGAACTAGAAGAAAAGCTAAATAATAACCAAAAAATTTATTTGGAAGTAGTAGGAAATTGTGTAGATCAATCAGAATTTTCTCGTATAATTCCTGAATTCCCTGCTGATTTATGGAAAAAAACTTTTGCTAAATTTAAATATGATATGGAAATATTTTTCTGCGTAAGAGCTGAAGATATTTTGGATGAAGATAAGGAGCGAGCTGGTGGAAAAGAATTCAAAGATTTTTTGATGATATATTTGAAAAAGATTGAAAATCAATATGGAACTAAACCTCACGTAGTAATTAACGGAATTGATGTAGAAAATATGTATGATTTGATTTTTGGATTTGAAACATACTTCCAAAAGCAAGGATATAGAGTTTGGGAAAAATATAAAGTTAGAGCATACGAAACTAGCATGTCTCGCCTATTAAGTGAAGACTGATTTGGAAATGATGATCATATCCCAACAAGTAAAAAGCTGATTTTAGTCTGTGGATTAACTCCTGAATCTGGAAAATTAACTACAGCAGCGGCTCAGATTTACCAAGATAAAGAAATCTGAATTGAAGCAGGTTATGCAAAGCTCGATCCAATTCCTGATTATAATGAAGATAAGAATTCAGCTAGAAATATTGCTGCACAAGCCTTGGATATTTGTGCTTTGCACCAATATGGATTAGATGATATCATTGAAAATCGTAACGTATTAGAAAAATCTGAAGAAAAACTTAAATTTTTGAAAAAGTTTGATGAATCACTAAAGATTACAGTTCCAGAAAAAATTGATGATTTCACAGTTGGTAAATTAGCTATCAAAGAAAACATTAAAGATTCTGTTTCTAAATTCTTACAAGAAGAAATCGAAAAAGCAGACTCTCCTATTTTACAGGATAAGTTAGCTTCACTAAAAGATCAGCTTTAATTTAATTATATATTTTCAAAAAAGAGGTCACCGATTCGGTGGCCTCATTTCATTTCTTGATTCATTTTCTCAATGATTGGGACAAGTAATTCCAAGAATTTAGCTTGTTTTTGCTTCCAACGAAGGTTACTTTTTAGGTTTGCCTTGACCGTAATACAGAAGACTTCATCTTTCTCCGATATTTCCGTTCCAAACTGATGTTCTCTTGCAACACCAGGGATCACATTGAAATAAAGATGAGCATTTCTTAGTCCAACAATAGACAATAAGTATCTGGTTTCATACTTTACTTCAGGATATGATTCCGGATCAAGTAAGTACTTTCGTGCTCGAATCATTGGATGCTTTCCATCGAAAGAGAAGTAGTGACGCATATCACTATTAAAAACATACACATCGGAAGAGGTAAAGATCCTTTTTAAGAATGGAATTTTTTTCCTCTCTCTACTAAGAATCCTATTACATTCAACAACCGCATCCCCTACTAAAACTGAAATTGTACGACAGGATAAAGGTTTATTGAATTTCACAATAGCCTCTACTTGTTTTTTTTGATCTATTTTTATTTCCATAAGCTTTAAGTTTTTGTTTTGCAGATTATATCTATCAATACAAAAAATGCAACAATTTTTCAGAAACTAATTTTTCAAAGATTCATAATTAGTCTTTGAAGCTTCTCAGTATGGTTTAGTATGATTACCTCAATAATTATATATATCTTGTTTATGTCATCCTTCATGCCGTTTTTTAAGAGCTGAAGCCGCCACAGGCATATGATGACACATAGCAATTAATTGTGTGATATTATCTCTAAAATTTTCCTTATTTCATTTTTGATATGCTAATAAAGCCTTTGCCTGTCCATCTGTTAACTTACTTACAGCAATTTTAAGGTTAGACAATGCAAACATATAAGCAGCTTTAGTCTGATCTTGCCATGTCCTTAGATCTATAACCGATCCTGATATTTTTTTATCTGATGGAAGTACTTTATTAACCTGACTTGCTCACCTTTTTTCTCAATTACGGTCATATAATGCGTATTCCGTAAATTGGTATAATCAATACGATGTTTTACAATCATAGACTGCTGGCACCTTTGATAAATAATTTGTACCTGCATTTCTTAACAAAAGATCAAACAACTGTTTATTTGTTTCTCAATCCTTCTTATTTTCACAAAGCTCTGTCATAGCATAAGCGACAATAGATTCTCAATTTATATCTTTTCTTATTGCATTAAATAAATCCTTTTTATCTCAAGTAAGTCATCATCCATAAGATTCTGTATCCGCTTTCATATTTTCTACAATTTTATTTGTCTGATTAATAAATTGTTCCAAAGACATAGTATTTTTAGTCTCATTTCAATCTACATAAGGTTTAACAACAAATAAATATGTTGCATCTACTGGGTATCTAAACCTAAAATCTTCAATCTCTTCTGGAGTCATACTAGACACATCCATAGTATCTAATTTGGCTATATCATTGGTAAATTGACCATATTTCTGAATTTTTTTAGTCCATAAATTATGTAGAGAATTTGCGGGATTTAACGTAAGAGTATCTCAAATAGTCAAATCTCAAGAATTTTCTAAGTCTCATCAAAGATATCGACGAGTTAATGGTGCACTCGTTGTAATTTTCTTTCAATTTAAACGATTATATTCTCATGTTGGAATTAATAATGTCTCATCTGAATTTCATTCACGTTCATTATCTATTATTATTTCTTTTATATCTTCATTCTTATCCATCATACCATCTATAGCTTTATATCATCCATATCATGCAGCCGATGCTGCAATCAATAATTTCAAAATATTATCTCTAAAGAAATTTACAACCTTTCAGGTTTTTTTTCATTTTTCTAATTGTTTTTTTTCTATTTTTTCTCCGATTGCTTTATCTCAAGCATCAATCATATGATACCCAGCTTTTGCTCCATATCACAAAGTCTTTGCTCATCATTTTAAGGCCTTTCAAGCTCATTTAATTGCTGTTTTACCAAGTTTTCAGGCTGTCTTAATATATTCTTTTGATTTTCTATTATGCTCATTAGTGACGTATGCACGTCTCCTTCTTTCTGACTCTTTTATTCATTCAGCATTCTCTCCAGTTTTTGATACAACATAAGCTCACTTTTCATATCAAGATGCTAATGTATAACCAACAGCTCAAGATGTTCATAATATTACTTGAGCAGTTCACTTTCAAAGTTCTTTTCATCATTCAACCACTTTTTTTCATGATTCTTTGGCTTTACTCAAAGCTTCTTGTTTCTTTGTCATTTTATAATAATCTTAAACTATAAAACTTACAGTTATTATACTCATAACTTAAAATTTTTGCAAATTTTCACCATCTTTTTTAACGTTGTAATAAGCTTATTACGATTATATAGTAAACTTTAGAAATGTGAAAAATACAGAATAAATTGTGAATATTTTAATATTAATTCATACCTAATAAATCTATCAATTGATTTTAGTCAGAATTATAGTATTGTATTTATCGTTAATTTATGATTTGAAGAAAGAAATGACTAAAATACGAGAAAAAATTCTGATATATTTGAAAGGTATGCTCATGTGAGCATGTGATGTAGTTCCTGGAGTAAGTGGTGGAACTATTGCTGTAATTACTGGAATTTACGAAAGATTAATCCAAGCTATCAAAAATGTAGTTCCAAATCTAAAATTCTTTTTCAAATGAAAATGGAAAAAATTCTGGAAGAATATTGATGGAACTTTTTTATTAATTCTGATTTTATGAATTGGAACTAGTTTCATACTTTTCGCAAATATTATAACAAATGCTATGGAAAATTATCCAATACTGATTTGGTCATTCTTTGTTGGATTAATCTTAATTTCTGCAGTATTTCTTTGAAAACAAGTAAAACGAGATTGGAAAACAATTCTCTGTTTGATAATATTCTGAATTTTAGCTTTCTTCATTACTGCACCGACTAATACTCCACTTTCAATCACTTCATCATGGTGGTGGATTTTCATATGCGGTTCTATCGCTATTTGCGCAATGATTTTGCCTGGAATTTCTGGTAGTTTCATGCTTGTATTACTATGAATGTATGAGACTATGATGTTAGCAATCAAGAATTTGGATATTACTACAATCTGAATTTTCGCAGCATGAGCAGTAATCTGACTTATCCTATTTTCAAACGTTCTTTCTTGGCTATTCAAAAATTATAAAATGATAACTCTAGCTTCATTGACTGGTTTTATGCTAGGTTCTTTGAATAAAATCTGGCCATGGAAAGAGACCTTGGATGCTAATTTATGAACTGCAAAAAATATTTTACCGAATCAATACCAGTGAGATAATCAGCTTTTATGAGCTATAATCTGCTTTATTGTTGGAATAGGTATTGTGTTATTGATTGAATTTTTAGGAAAAAAGTTTAGCAAAAAACAAAATTAATTGAAAACTAAAGCTGAAACATTAAAATTTAAATCAGATTTATAAATTAGACTTATTGTATGATTATCTGAAATCAGCAAGCAGCAGAAACACTTAAAAAGTATATAAACAATACTATCCAAACCTGAAAATGAACTCAGTTTTTTTTGCTTGCTGGTCCAAATTGAATATGAAAAATCGCCCATGCAAAAGCTATAATTGAAGAAATTCTGTGAATGTATATGTATAGTGATTGCCTATTCGTCCAAGATTACGAGCCTTTTACGTGAAAAACTCACACAATTCCAGTCGAAATAAAGACTGATGAAAAAAGATATATCGAATTTCCAGATGAAACACAGCATGAAAATTACGGAGTTAGAGAAATGAATGAATGGCTGATAAATTCTAGTTTTTCGTGAAAAAAATTCCTATTGATAGAAAATATCCAAAGAATGTCTAATGCTGCTATCAATGCATTTCTAAAATCTGCAGAAGAACCTTTGATGAATAGATTTATAATTGCGACAGTTCCACACGTTTCCATGGTGTTAGATACAATTCGTTCACGCTGTATTACGATTCCTTTTTCTGTATTGAGTAAAGATGAAATGCAACAATTCGCCGATGAAAATCAGATTTTTACTGATGATAAAAAGTTTCAATCAATTATGATTGCCATGGCAATGTGAAAGCCATGATTCCTAAAAAGTTTGGCCGAAAAAGTTAAATGAAACGAAGATTTGGAAGAAAATATTAAAAAACTGACTACTGGATTATTAGATGATAGCAAACCAAAGTGAGAATTATATCAAGCATTAAAACAAGTTTCTGAACAGTGATTATTAAACGATTTCTTGGAATGATGGATTGCTTATTGTAGTGATGTTTGAGATTTCGAACAAGCTGAACGTTGGATTAAAATGAAAAAATATCTACAATCTAATGTAAATCAAGATTCTGTACTTTTGTATGGATTAACTGAATAAAAAAAAGTGCCAGAAACTGGCACTTGCGAGAGTTTGTTAGCATTTAGGCAATGCTTCAATGGTAATTCTTGTGTTTGCAGGTTCTTCATACCTAACATTCACATTTAACCTGTAATGGGATTTCTTAAATTTCACATCCAGAATTTTTTCTTCTTCATTATAAGTGATTTCAAGAACCTTTTCCCAGCCTT
>Ga0265299_10000712_pt1 | contig 40465 bp, 25 predicted proteins | sample AusTroGonzalo_MG_4_FD_193485 | JGI IMG/M metagenome (GOLD analysis project Ga0265299, IMG submission 193485) | Bovine rumen microbial communities from tropical cattle in Woodstock, Queensland, Australia - Gonzalo_02 | ecosystem: Host-associated > Mammals > Digestive system > Stomach > Rumen ...
CTATCTTTACGATTCCGTCTGCTGTACCGTATTTCTCCAGATTCCTGAAATCCGTATCATCACCGTTGTACAGGGCCTGTGTCATGGCGTTGAGCCTGAAAGTCGCATCATCCACTCCGGCCGGCATGCACATCCTTTCATACACCTCCATCACCCGACGGCACTCCTCCATGGCCTGCTCATCGGTCTTGTCAGTCTCGGCATTGTCATGGGCATTCGTATCGGCGTTGTCAGCACGCTTATAGTCATGCCAGTCACTGCATATCACGGCACTGCCGAACTCATTTCCTGCCTTGCATACCAGTCCTATCCTGCACGCTATATGACGCATGGAGAGCGGGATATTGAAGGTAGGACCCGATACCGTTACCCAGTCCGATACCGTAAAGTCAGGATAGAAGCTACCCTTGGTTCCGGCATCGAGCCTGCCGGCCAGGTTGCTGCGTCCCCAGGCGCGGAATCGTACGGTCTTTCCGTTCTCCCAGGTCAGTGAATCGGCCGCAGTCTGAATCTGAGGGGTTAATCCGGGATCATCGGACTTGAGTTTACCGGCCATGGGAATCCAGTCTGAATTGAGTGAGATTGATGTACCCGCAGCATAATCCATCTTGAGATAATAGGTGCGGAAAGCCTCGGCATCACTGTCAAACGCCGTACCCGATGTCCCTATCGCATACTGACGGAAAATACGCATCTGGTCACCCTCATTGAATGAACCGTCATGATGATATGTGGCACGCGTGATGAACGCATCGGACATGGAAGCGTTGAAATTCACCCTGTGTCCTATCAGCAGTGCCCCTTCATTCTCAAACGGGGCATTCTCATAGGCCGTGCAGGATGTAGTCACCACGGCAGCAAAGAGTAATATGATGTTTCTTATCTTCATTGGGTAGGTCATTGATACTCAGGGATGGACGGTGTGATATCAGTCATACGGTCCGCTCCGTTCCAACAATTATTGACATATCCTGAAATCAGGCTCTCATCCCTGAAAAGGATTCCTCCCGATACACGCACATTCACAGCCTCGGCCCTCCATCCCGTAGTAGGAACCCATATGCCATTCTCCTTATGGACATTGGCCTGCCACACGGCGTTTATGTCATCCTCCTGTGCCGTACGGTACGTGCCGTCCAGGCCTGCAAAAAGCCAGTTGCGCTGAGCGGTCCCGCCGGTGAGCGTTATGGTATGATCCAGGGCATCCAGATGTCCGGTAAAGACAAAATCCTCATCAAACTGAGTCAGGTCTATGGTGATGTCATTCTTTAGGATGAAATAGTCACCGTGATGTGTACCTCCGGCAGTCGCCTCACGGAGCATCTCAATGAACTTCTCATTACTTACGTATTGAGACTCCTCATCCTCACTGTCCGCATCATAATAATGACCGTCAGTGACACCGGCGTCCAGAGTGCCGTTGGTGTAGGCACGCTGCCAGCTGCCGCCGCTTACGGAGAGTCTGTGCCCGTTTCCGTTATTGACGCCGTAATAGCCGTCATGATGGCTGCTCTCAATCCAGAGACGTGAGCCGGCACTGTTATAGTCAACCCTTTCGGGGGTGATTCGCAGGTAGACTACAGTCTCGTCATTGGCGTCCAGGTCAAACGTGAACTGTTTCTCATACTCCAGGTCATTGTCCAAAGTGAGTTCAAAATCTATCCTGTTTGAACCGTCCGCACCGGCTACGGACTCATCATACATCGCCTTCTCATCTTTTGAATAGGTAGGCCTTACAATGATGTCATAGCATGGCGCCATACCGTAATCCGTACAGGTATAACCGCTTGCCGCTCCTTTGGACGCATAATCAGCATCGGCAGCCTCCCACTCATCATCAACAGGGTATATGAGTTTACCCGTCGATTTGCTTTTGTACAGTTTCACGGTCTCTTCTCCCAGATAATGAGGCACGGCCTTACGCTCCTCCTTCCATACCGGATGACCGTCGGCCGATACATAATCCAGCGTCATTACATTACAGAAACGCAGCATGGTTGCATCGGCATCATAGTTCTGAGCATCATAGCCCTTGAGTTTGGCACTCATGCTCCCGTCTATCAGCACATAGGCAACCACACGGGCCAGACGGTGCTGTAATGGAATGGTGATAAGTCCCACCGTAGCCTGGATATCGGCCTTGGGGGGTACAGCGGTGTAGTGCAGCAGGTCCGTGTAATCCTGATGGGCTTTCTGCTGCTTGAGTCCCTGCGGGATATATACCCCCCGGAACGTATGGGCTCCGTTTCCAAGCCACTTGGCAGGCACGTCAGTCAGATTGTCCTGATCATCATAGGCCTTCAGGCTGTATACGGTCACGCCGCCCTCTGATTTCAGGGCTTCACCCTGACCGTCAACCTCCAGTTTGAGGCGGGCTTTTCGGCTTTCGGTCTTGGTCAGATATGTGATATCCATACCGGCCGCCAGTCCCTCCTTGAGCCATGGCAGACTCTCAGCGGCTGTAGTTACAGGTGTGGCTGCGGCCTTGGTTACCATAGTACCGGTGCTCACGCCACCTACACGGATAATGCCGCTTTCATCTATGGATGCCATCCTCTCCACATCAGAACATCCCGCCATAAGCAGAATGAAACATACAGAGCAGATATATCTATTTATCTTATTCATATTCAGAATGCTTTCTCACTAGGCGTTATGGCATTACGTTTACCTATGGTAGCCTCAACGCTGCCCGTGTACTTACCCACGCCGCTGCAGTCAGCAGGCCACCAGTTACCCTGGCAATCCTTGGTTGCCGTAGCGCTTGTGCCAAGCAGCGCATTACCCAGTATGCCTCCATGATATACATCATCTGGCACAGTCACAAAACAGGTGCAGTCCGTAACGGTCAGCTCCGGAACGTCATTGGATCCGTCCTTCTTCTCTATACCGCCCACAATACCGCCATAATAGATTATGGTCGATGCAGTTCCGGTAAATGTACTCTCTATGGAATGAAATATACACTGTGTCACAGTGGCTCTGGATACCGTAGATACTATACCTCCGGCAAACTTTCGCCCCTGGGTGGTGTTGGTCTCCATATATGCGCGGATATCGGCTTTTGCCTCACAACCGGTAATTGTGGCACCGCCCCACGCCCATACAACCACACCTGCCGGGTTGGCAGCCTGTATATACTTGCCGTCGGCCATACGGACCTTGACATTGCTTATCAGCGCATCTTCACCATGCACCTCAAACGCCAACGGAGCGATAGCATCGGTAGCCTCTGCCTGAGGTGTTGCAATCAGGTTGTCCCGTACATACACCGTCAGGTCATGCACAGTTCCCGTCACCGCACCGAATATCATGGCGCTTGTGGTAATACGGCGGTCATTGCCGTCCAGGTCATAATTCACGTCACCTGCGGTTGAACTTACCGTAATGTCCTGAGCCAGACGGTAACGGTAACCCTCAATGTTATAGAGATGTCCGGTCGATGCCTCCAACTCGTCACCGCTGTCTATGATACCGGAGTAACGGTTCTCATCGGGCGTAGCGTTTGTAAGGTCATAGTTGCCGTCAACCGTAGGCCATGAGTTGTTGCCGGCATTCAGGTCATGATTCTCATTCCTTACACCCACAATATTCTTTTGTGTGGCCTTATCCTGAAGCAAAGTGATACCGTAACCGAACGTATTGTTGGTAACGTAACCGTTGGCCTCTCCCACTATGCCTCCGCCGTATGAGCCTCCGCTAACACGGTTTGTCACAGTGCATGCATCAATTACGGCGGTTTTGACATCGGTCGATACTGATGTGGCGGCAATTCCACCCACATACACGGTGCCGTTTCCAATCACCTTAAGTGATGAACTGCAGCCCGATATGCTACCCTTGTTATCTATTACCACACCACCCGCAGTGGCCATTGCCACAGCATGGTCACCGGCTGTCACACGGATGCCCTCAATGTTTCCGTTGTTCACTCGGGCCACGGCCGCATCAACAACCGCACCTATCTGGATGGTACCGTTCAGCAGGTTGGCGGCATCATCCATGCCGTTAAGGAGCCTGCCGTTACTCAACAGCGTGCAGCCGCCCAGGTTGAGCGTACAATAAAGGTCATATACCGGATCCCAGTCGCCCAGGTCTATGTCATTGGTTACAAGCGCCACGTTTCCGGCCTTGTTCTTTGTCTCACTGCTCAGGAAATCAATCATCTCCTGACGGTTCTTGATACGTATGGGCTCTCCTGCGTTGCCGTAGTCGTCACATATCGTGGTAGTGACATCCTCCGTCCAGTCCTCTATATATGCAGTCATCAACATCTTACGGCTGTCACGGCTCAGCGTCACTGTCACAGTCAGATGTTTTCCTGCCTCCAGCTTGTAACTGCCGTTGTTGCTGTTGTAGGGATCATCAAACCTGTAGTCACTTGCGGCATAGAAAGAGTAATGCTGACCGGAGAGTGTTATCCTGGCCAGTATATCCTCAAGCGGACTTGCCGTATAGTCATACGGCTCCACGATTGCATCATAGCGCGTGGTACTTACGCCACTCTCGGCAGCGCCGTTCTTATCGGCATCATAATCAATCAGAGCCTCGCTGGCCAGAGGCGTTATCTCCTGCCTCACCTTTTCCGATGCTCCGTCAATGGTGTATGAGCAAATCCTTACGCTAAGGTCATTATCGGCCACGTTATATGCCAGAGCCTTGCGGCTTACACCCTCACCGGCCTTGAGTATGACAGTTATGAGAGAGCGGTTATGCTGCAGGTAAAGGGGTATTTTTTTGTAATCGGCATCATCATTCAGAAGATAGACCTCACGGTTCAGGTTACGCCACTCCTTGGCTGTGCGGTAGTTAAGGGCGTCAAGGTCATCCATGGGACTGCCGGTTTCATCACCACCCACCCATTTCTGAATATATCCATAGCCCGTCAGGCGGTCCTGAAGCAGCCATTTTTCCTGTGTAGTCTGGTCCGATGAGAGTACGTCCGAGCCCGCCGTTGCCTTAAAGCCATAAGGAATGGTGGTACTTGGCCAGTACAGGGGAGTCTCACCGGTCTTGCAGGCCAGCGTTCCGTATGAATCGCCGGCTACAGGCTTATAGACGCTCTGTCCCACCAGATTGCCGGACTCATACATTCCTACAGTGAATTCATATGCCCCGGTCACCGCCTTATAGCCATCCATACGCTCCTCAAAGTCAGTCCTGGCGGAACGGGTCATCATACCTCCCGGCAGTGCGGTATAGAACATTACCTGCTCCTGTTCTGCAGCATCGCTTACAAGTGACTCATTGCAGCCCGTAAGCAATACCAGTGCCATCAGCAGTCCGGAAAGTCTGTATATATAGCTCTTACTCATTTTCTAGTTCTTAATGGTACCGTCTGTCTGATAATCGGTCTTATCCATCTCCCATGGGGCCACCTGGACTGTAACCTGGGCAATCAGGCTACGTCGCAACTCCATGTTATAGATATATTTCCTGCCGCTCTCCAGGTTCTTGTGCGCTGCATCCAGTCCCTTGAATGTGGCCACGTGCCTTACGGCATCCTCACTGTCAGATTCCCTCCATGTTATGCGGATGGCCTGAAGGATTCCGAATGCTATCCCCTCAAATGATTTCAGATAACCGGTAGCGGGAGTGCTGCGTACAAAAAGGCTGAACGATGAGCCGTAGGGGTTATCCTTCTTTGTGGCGGCATACTTGGGATTGTCAATATTCACGGGGGCCGATGTGGTCTCCGGCACCGTACCGTCCGGCTCAATGCAGTATGCCACATAACCGGTCTCGGCAACTCCCAGCAGTTCAACCTTCTCAATCAGAGACTCGTCAATCATCACTGATGCATCCTGTGAGTTCTTCAGGTTGACCTGAATCTGTGAGAACTGGTGCTTAAAGAACAGCTTCACGCGGTTGGCCTCTAGGGTAGAACCCGACGGATGCGCAACCTGAACGGCCTGAATGGGATCCGGCTGCTTGTCCATACCTGTAAGGTCACCGCGGGTCAGGTCATAGGCTATCATATAGCTGTCCTTGTACCGGGTGGTTACATCAGGATAGAGTTTGAGCGAGCCCGTGTAACCGTCATCAACGGAGAGTTTATTGTAATCGGCCAGAGCCAGGAAAACATGGTCCAGACGGTTCTGCCAGTAGAAACACTTGGCAGCCTCATCAAAACCGTAGATATCCTTTTCCTGCGCATCCTCATACCTGTTGTTCCAATAGACCGCATTGCCCACAGCGTTGCTTATCTTAAGCCAGGCTGTCGTCATATTGACATCGGGTGTAAGGACTCTGCCCGACCTGTAGAACAGCGAGTCATTGGTATCCCTGGCACCGGCATGAAAGAACATGGAGCAGACAAAACGGCTGTCTAACGGCATGTATGAGGCCGATCCCTGGGCACGGGTCATCACAGCATCGGTGTTTCCGGCAGAGAACAGCACCGGCATATGCTCCGTCTGCTCCACGGGGGCATCAAACATCTCCTGTTCCGAGCAGGCGCCCAAGACAGCGGCGATGGACAGATATATCAGATCTCTTACTCTCATTCTTAATCCCAATCAAGCATTGCGTTACCGCTTCCGGTATTCTCAGTCCAATCCTGTACCAGTACACGGAACCCAATCTTCTCTTTCTTAAGAGATATGGTATAGGTGTAACTGTTTCCTCTCTCCCATCCTGTAACAGCTGCATCAGAGCTATCTGTGCACTGATTAAGTTGGAGCGAATAGGTGGTGCCGTCAGCAAGTTTTACAATCATTCTTGCATCATCACCTATCTGCTGCGGAATCATGAACAGTTTGCTGAAACTTGTACTCTCATCTACAGCTTTGGCAGCCTTGTCACCTTTTGAGGTTACAGTTCCTGTTGCTATATCAACAGTTCCCTCAGTATAAAGATTTGTCAGTGTAACCTTGGCACCGTCCAGGTCAACGGCACTTGCGTCACTGCCGGTCTCCAGCTTGATTGCCACATAGCTCATAACATGACTGAAAGATAGCGGCACATAACCTGTACGGGGATTAATGGCGGCACCAACAGCATAGTCATGTGTGGTCACGCCGTCGGCCTCTGTTCCGGTATGGGCTGCAGTAGTAGCCCACAGCAGATCAGTTCCCTGACTCACGGCAGTTGACGTAACGGCATCCAGTGTCTTGAGGTCTGTCTTTTCTGCCAGAGCACGGAAATAGTAGCTGTCCGTTCCGTTGGGCCAGTAGATGGCAGGTGAATTATAGAATCCTGTTCCGTCAAACGTTGATGTGGTAGCTATGGAGCCAACGTTATCAAGGTCCTTTGTCATCCACAGAGAGAAAGAGTTGCCGTCTTTGAGGCCTGCATCATTGCTCTTGTCAATGGTCTTGACATCGGCCGTAAAGTTTATCTCACCTATTCCAGATGCACTCACATCGGTCCAATCGGCAAGTGTTGCCACAATATTGACTGCCTGCTTGCTGAGCGTTACGGTAAGCTTGTAGTTGTAACCGCTCTTACTCTTGCCGTCATCATCTATGCCGGCAGCCCACCCAGCGATCATATCGTCACTAAGCACCACACGGTAATCATTACCCTCCACATCCTTTACGGTTGCCAGGAGATTTCCGCTGGCCAGCGCCACCTTGGGCACCGATACAGCCTCATAGGCACGGCTGGGATTTCCGGCAGATACAGATGGCTCACCGGCATACATCTTGACCGTTGTAGTACCATTGACATCGACTGTTGCATCCGGAGCTGTGAATATTCCGTTAACGTTCATTCCGCTCAGTGTAACCGATGTGTTATCCAGTGCACCGGCACTGAATCCCTCATCGGCCACCAGGACAATGGTGAACTTGCTCATGGCATGGGTAAATGGCACGGTAAGTGTACCGTGGTTATCCCTGGCATGATTATACTCAACCATCGTCTGGCTGGAGGACCACAGCAGGTCACACTTTTTCATGACACCCTGAGCGCTCTGGTCCGCCTGGGTATTCCATCCCAGCACGCCTAAAGCTTCTGCGAGTGGCATATCAGGGGTACCGCCGTTGTAGCAGTAGCCATAAAATGTGTGGAGCCCGTGACCAGCGGTACGCAGGTCTGTCCCTTCACTTGCAGAGTTGCTGAAATCATCCCAATAGACAGACTCCTTTGGCAGACCGTTTACAAGTTTTACCATCTTGGCATGCACGTTATTATATTGTGCGCCGCCATCGGAAACATGACGGACATAACACAGCAGTACATCATCGGCCTCAAACTCACCGCCCACGGCTCGTGTAATGACTCTGCTACCCGAAAGCGTGGGTTGCAGCGTCAGCGGCAACTTCTCCTGCTGCATGATATCCGTAACGTCACCGCTGCAACCTATCAAAAGCAGTGCTGAAACAGAAAGTGCTATATACTTCTTGACTGTCATTTAATCAATCTTCAATTATTTCAGAACCATACATCCTCACTTGCCTCGACCGTTTTCCAGTCCGTAAGTGATGCGGTGGCCTTAATCTCTGTCTTGGTGATCTTGAGGTTATAGACATAATGAACACCGGACTCCCATGCATCAACCGGAGCCGATACGGACGCACCTGATGCCTTCACCTTTATTGAAGCGACATCGGCATAGTAGACATCGTAGTCTGTAAGGGTTCCATTCACATACACGGTTATCTTGAAGCGGACCTTGTTGCTGCTGTCCGTATTGAGCAGAGTCTGCGGTACTATCACGTCATCATAGTGAATCTGGCTGCTTACACCGTTAAGTTCATATGTCTGGGCATCCAGAGTTACCAGTACCGAACGGTCACTGAGCAACACATCACCCTTAGTACCTACGTTAACCAGCTCCACCTTGCAGTAGCTAAGGTCCACATAATCCTTGGCATCCACAGCACTTGATGTCAGGTTCACCTCCAGCCGGCTCATCATATACCTGAAATTCAGGTTTATGGCCGATGTACGGGCGCAGATACCCTCAGTGCGCATATCCACATGAGCGTGATCCTCATTGTCACACATGTAGTCATCACCGCTGAACTCCGGCATTCCCATCACAAAGTTGCTTGGGAACGTAGCGGCGTCATACGCACCGTTCTCTACAACCACAGCCTGGTCTCCGTTTCCGTTTGAATAGACAGCCGTACCTACCGGATATATTCCGCGGAAATGATAGTGCTGGTTATGGTGTGTCCAATAGAGGGTTGTAGTGGATGTCCAGTCTGTAGTTCCGTCTATGTTTACCGCAGGAGTTGCCTCATGCATGTAATCCTTATTTATACTCTCACTGCGCCAGAATGCGAACGTGTTGATTCCTGATGACGGTGTACCATCACCCACATGAGCATCAACGTTTATTACCGGATGAACCTCCTCAGAGTCAACACTGGTCCAATTGGTGACAGATGCCGTGATGCGAATGCCGGTCTTGTTGACCGTGATGTTGATGATGTAGTTATATCCTGCCAGGGTCTTGAAATCAGTATGACCGCCTTTAGCTGTAATGGCGTCATGAATCTCCTTGGCACGGATATAGTAGATATTGTCATCAGCATTCACAACCGCAATCACGGCATCGTCCGTAGCGCCCAGCTGGGTTCCGGGATATACCACAGCCTGCTTGATTACCGTAATGGCGGCATCGGTGGTACTTGTGGTACCGGCTATGACTGTGGCTTTAGTGCCGTCACTCTGGGCCGATGCATCCTTGATGCTTACCGTACCCTGGATCAGAGCGTAGTCATTAACCTGATTGGCAATGGCGGCCAGAGTTGTGGCATTGGTAAGCGTCACGGTGGGATCGGTCTCAAACTTGAATTTGGTGGCACCTACAGTTCCGCGTGTAAAGCCCTCACCGGCCTTAAGGTTTACGGTAATCTTGCTCAGAGGATGTATGAAAACCATCTTCCTGGCGTCATCATCATCCCTCTCTGCAAACTTGTAAGCCGTAAGGTTGTTTGATACTATGATATCACCGCTAAGCACATCCGTTCCGTCTGTAACTACATTCCAATCAAGGCTCTCCCACTGAGCGTCTGTTGTTACGGCGGGAGCGGCATTCTTACCGTCCACGGCCACACCCAGAATGCTCAGACCGGCTGCGCGGCTATCGGCATTATCGGGATCACCCGTTCCGTAGTCATCCCAGTAGAGCATCTCGCTTTCCAGGAATGACAACGCGTTGACCTGAGACCCTGATTGGGCTGCAAGCGTCTTGCATGTGGTTTTCTGGCTGACAGGTACACTGGGCGACTTTCTTTTCCAGATACCGTTCACACGGAGCCTTACCTGGGTACCTTCCTGCATGGCATAGTACTGGTCTGATGCTCCGGCACGTGTAACGGCTCTCCGGGCTGGTGAGCTCTCAACTCCAACATTGAAGCTGATAGCTCCATCGGCCTTAGTGCCCGGCTGGTCCCACAACTCATCGCCCGAGCAGGACCACAGCCCCGCCGCAAGCAATGTCATGAGATATATTTTTACTTTATTTCCTGTCATAACAGAGTGTTAATCCTCCAGTGAGATATCCTGATTATCGGCAGTTACGGTTACCCAATCGCTAACTGTGCAGGTAACATCGTTGATACCGGCTTTGGTCAGTGTAAAGGTGTAGATGTAGCTGTGGTTGGGATACCAGAAAACAATCTCTTTGTTTGCCTCCTGATTCTTGCTGTTATTGGTTGCAGTAGCTTTAATCTCACTCAACTTCTGGACTACATAATACTGGTTGTTGTCCGGAGTCTTGATGGTAATACCTACATATAGTTCTGAACCTGAATCACGCTTAAGTTTCTGAGGTACGGCAGCAAAAGTGAAAGCACCGGTTTTCTTGTATGTACCATCTGTTACATCAATTCCGGCTGTAGGCTTGGTGAATGCTGCACTGGCTGAAAGATCACCTGTAGTGCTTACAAGGCCGTTGCCAATCTTAACCTGTCCGTCTTTATAGAAGTGTGTAAGAGTTACCTCACACTGGTTCGATTTTACCTCAAGCTGAACGGAATCTGATGTCTTGGTTGTGCGCAGAACCACATTGATATTACTCATCATATGAAGCTCTGTCAGGTTGATTGTAGAGTTTGTGGCACCTATGGCAGGGCTCAGGAAATCTGTATAACCTTTTGCCATGTCATACTGTATGGGGCTTGTTGTTGAACTTTTGAACGGAGCACCCCAGTGATAATCATGGTCAGCCTGTGCACCGGACTCAATCTCAAAATAGTCATCAACATCACTCTCCTTTTCCTTTATGACAGTATTCTTGTCAACCGTACGGAAATGGTAGAATGACTTGTTGTTCTCAAAGAACCACTCTGTCACCCACTTATCGCCTGACTTGTTGAGTGTAGCTTTTTCAGTATAATTTCCGCCCCAGTTAGTGGCATCACTCATGTCGGTTTTGATCTGGGCAGACTCATCATTCAGTCTGTAGAGGTCAAAGTTTTCACAGGCTGTACCGTTTGAGTTATTGAACAGGCTCAATGTGATATGTGAGTTGTCCATTGTCTGGTCTTCGGCAATTACATCAGTCCAGGGCTCAAGAGTGGCAGTAACATTTATGATCTTGCTCTTGCCAACTGTGATGTTGAATACGTAGTTACGGCCCTTCTCCATGTTGATGGTTGTGGCTGTTTTTTCTGTGATACCACTCTTTCCATCCAAAGCTTCGAACATCATGTCCTGGGTAATGAAATACTTGTTGTCATCAATGATGAACTCCAGCACATTGGTGTCATCATCATCGTTGATTACATAACCCGGAATGATCTGGGCTACAAGAGAATATTTGGCTCCGGTGGCAAGAGTTGTGGTTGCCATCTTTGTGATGCCCAAGGATACTGTATCAGTCCATGCACCTGTCTCAATATTGAGTGTTCCGGATGTAGGAACGTTCAGGATCTTGACGTTGGTATCGGTAGCAAAATTGAAAGAACCGTCACCATATCCTGTACCCTTGACAAGATTAATTGTCACGCGGCTCAGTGCATGATTGAACTTAAGGTTACCCTGGTCAAACTTACCCGGGCCATCCTTGAAAGATTCATCCTTAAGACGGAACTGGAGCTCACCCCCTTGTATTATATCATAAGCAGACGTTGAATAGTTGTATGACTTAGCACCGCCCTCACCGTGTTCTTTGATATTGTTGCTATAGGTAAGATCCTCATTAGGAATCGCATCAGCGCCACTCTGGTCTCTTGAAACTGTCCATTCAATCTTCTCTGACAGTGCTACGGTGCTCCAGCTGGTGGATCCGGCAAGATGGTCAATAAGAGTCTTGTCATCGGCTCCGTTTGTGACATCAGCCTTACCCGGAACTGCTACGGCAAATACAGAGAGCTTGGCAGCACGACCGAATGCGTCATCCCAGTAACGTACATTATCATCACTGGGTGCCTTTATGTTTGAGAAAGACACATCACTCTGTGTTTTATCTTCCTGAGCTGTAGCCCATGTTCGTGTCTCGCGTATGTTGCTGGCATCCTTGGTGCTGCGGATATGCATTGCTATCTGTGTATTCTCGGCAAATCCGGCACGGCTAAGACGGGCTGAATTATCCTGTCCTACAAATGTGATTGCGGTTTTTGTGCTGGGATCGATATCCTGGATATCGTCCTTGATGTCACTTGAACATGCTGATGCTACCAGTACGGTGGCTAATATCAGCGGTTGGAAAAGAACTTTCATTTTATGTCTGTTTTTTATCATTCAGATTGATTTATTGCTCGAGATTGGTCTCGATTGATCCGTAGACATCGGTCCATGGAGTGAGTTCGGCACTGAAATCAATGGTCAACGGATAGAACTCAGTCACTTTCATGATGTACGTGTATATGTAGTTTGACTCCCAGTCAAAGGAATCAACGCCGGCATCCTCAATGGGCACATCGGTATAATGGATGGTCTTGGCGGCCTTGTCATAGGTGATGTGTCCGTCCGGGCTGGTAAAGTCACTCTTGTAATCCAGACCGTACACATCAAATGATATGGTCATGCGGACTCCATGCTGGGGAATCTGCAGCAGGCCTTGAGGAACCTCACAGAAATAGGCATGAGCGCGGTCCACTGCCTTGTTCAGGTCACCCTGTTTGGTGGCATCGGTCTGCAGGAGCAGTTTCTCATCGGCGGTCTGTGCCTTGACGGTTGCGGTGAATGAGCCGTGAATCATATCGCTGTTACTCAGGTCGGCTGTGTAGCCCCTACCCTCTGTGATGAAATCACCGGAAACCACCTTTACCTTAATATTAAAAAGGTGGAACTCCGCCGGGGTCTCCTTACGGTATGTGTTGTATATGCCAAAACGCACCTTTGATGTGAAATGGTGGAACGGAAGCGCCACGTATCGGTCATACTTTGTGGTTGCGCCGTTCTGTGTGCGGTCCTTGCTTATGAATGTACTGCCACTGAGCAGATCCACATCCTTAAGGTTTGACCCGTCAGTGCACTCCACCTGCGCAGGCATATAGGGTTCTGCACCTGCCGTGAGAATGCCGTTGCTGCCGGTCTGATAGGCAAAAGTGACCGTAGACGGAATCTCCAGCTTACTGTCGGTAAGCACAAAACCGTCAATGACGGCAGCATCCGGACAGGGTGTGATGGCGTAAAAACGGTACGGGAAAGCCGTGGCATCCCAATAACGCTCTATCTGCGTCTTGTAATAGCCATCGGCCGTAGAACCTACATAATCCCATTTGGAGAGGTTTGACCAGGGGTCGGCCTGATATTTCACCTCATATTTGTCCATCACCATAAACTGACGGGCCGATCCAAAACCTTTCCAGCAGTTGACCATGAAACCCTGTGTAAGATAGTCCGTACGGGCGGCACGGGTCACGGGACCGCTCATGACAGCCTGACTGAACTCCATGGGCATATCGCCGTCATAGACATCCTCGGTCAGGATGGTTGAATCCTGATAACAACCGGCAAGACCGGCACAAATCAATGCGCCGATCCACCTTAATGCCAAGTATTTATGATTAATACTCAGTCTCATTAGCTGTGTAATCCTCTACAGTAGCGCCATCAAATACGATGGGATATAATGCAGGATCAGCGGGAACCTTAGGATCGTTTACGTTAATGACAGTACTCTCAGGATTTGTTGTTCCTGTTGCGTTCTCTGTTATCTTAAACACATAGGTGTACTTGGTGTTGGGCTGCCATGCTGCGATGAAGGTTGAGCCCGATTTGGCAGGTACATACACACGTGCATCGTGAACGGTAATCTCCTCACCATTGTCCTGGGCAATCAGCTTATAAGATACGTGGAATGTAAAACCTACATTGCTGTCTTCAGGTTGAGCAACCGGATAGTAAACGGTAGGTGATACTGCATAATTCTGGGTACCCGTTGTCGTTGCCTCGGGGATTACATTGTAGCTCTTTCCGGTCAAAGTGGCAGTGATAGGTTCAAGATTGTTACCTGTCGTGCCGGGAATAGCGAACTTGAGATTGTCCTGTGTTGTTGAAGCACCTTCATGGTTGACAGTGGCTTTCGGTGCACTGATAATAGAATTGGCATGATAATCAATTGTTGCACCGCAGTCTGTATAGTAACTGGCCTTGGTGTAGGTATCACCAGACTTGGTTGCAGGTGTAGCCTGTATACCGGTTCCGTCAGTAGTAACGTCTATTATCTCAACTCTGTAACCGCGTACATCCTCATAGAAATTGAGGTTAAGCTGGGCACCCAGATGCTTGAACTCAAGCTTTACATCCTTGAGATCCGAATTGGTTGCAAAGGCACCTGCATAGATGAACTCCTGCAGTGAAGCGTCATTGTAACCGGCTGTCTGAGCGTCATGAGCCACAGTGATCTTTCCGTTATGATCATCAAAGCTAACACCGCTTGAACGGTAAGGAGCATATGCAAAGAACTCTGTTATGGTATATGCAAGGTCCCAGTAACGCAGATACTGGTTGGCATTGGCAGACATATAGTCACTGAGAGTATTTACATAACCCTTTAAAGCATCGGTATTTTTATACTCTGCTGTACCCAGATTCTCATAGAACCAGGGAGATGTGTGGTCATCCTGATCACCTATACTGCTATCCCATGTGCTTGAACCTGAATTGTCATAACCAACACCATGACCGTCAGAGTAACCTACCAGATAGTTATCCATAACCAACTGGCGTGCAGTAACTCCGCCGTTATCCTTATAGGCCCATACACCGAAATTGTAGTGGCCCAACTCCTCAAGGTTCTTGGCACGGGTAATGTTCCTCTTCTCAACGTTGAAAGAGATAGGTACGTTACGATCCTGAACCTCATTGTTGATCAACTCATCGCTGCTGCAGCTTACCAGAACCACAGCGGCAAAAGCCCAAATAATTCTCTTTTTCATATTGATACGTTTTCATTGTTGTTATTTATTCTGATTTCAAATCTCAATCTCCCATACCACCTCATCATAATCCTCTACGGTAGGAATGAACAGGCTGCCTTTGGACGATGGTCCCGGATCAGGGGGCGTAAGTTCCGAGCAGTCTATCCATACGGTGAGGATACCTCCGTGAGCCTGCGCGTGACACTGGTCGGTCACGTCAAACTGATAGGTCTTAACACCACCGTTATTCCATATCAGGTCAAAATAGAGATAGTTCTTAAGGGTTGTGCGTGAGCCCGCATACTGAGCCTTGGAACGCACGTACGGCTCGTTGTCACAGAGTCCGAATGTGGTGAGCTTTCCGCCTATCACATCACTTTTACGGCCCTTTACCGTCAGGTCCTTTTTCATGCGGGTATTGAAGTATATCACGGCAGGGCTGTTTCCGGTATGACCCGTATTCACGTTGGTGGAACTGGCCATTGATGATAGGGCCGAATTGCCGTTTATACCCTTTATCTTTCCGTCATCATTATTGCAAAGGATAAGCTGGACCAGATAGATATACACCAGCGGACGGAGTTTGGTCTCCAGATGTTTGATGTAGATATTCTCAACCGGGTCATAATCATAATCGTCCAGATTATATGAGATATAGATATCCTCAGGATATGCACCGTAGAATATCTCCGGCTGGTTGAGCAGGCCTATGGCTCCGTCATCCTGTGAAGTTCCGGCACGGGTCATGTCAAGGATACCTTTTGACAGGCCTCTGGTACCGGTCGTAGTGGCCGTGACAGAGTCAAGCGTCTCATGCATGACAACCACCTGGGTACCATCCTTTGAGTCTATTTCACTGTAGAACAGCATATCATAGTAACCGAACTGGAAATACCTGCGGAACCTGTTGGAGCGTATTGAGAATGCGTCATCACTCAAATGCTTGCGTCTAGGCTTGTCACCCTTGTAGTAGCGATGCACCTCATAACCGGTAGGTCTTGTATAACCTATGTTACCCCACAGAGAATCATCCTTAACGTCCCAGCCGTAATACCAATCCGTAGTAAAATCCACGTCAATGTCCCATACCACCTCCATCTCTGTCTCCACCTGCGGGATCATCATCTCCAGGTTCTGTCCGGGCAGATGCAGGGGCGGTTCAATGCATGAGACGATGCACAGCATCAGCAGAGCCGTCAGGGCCGATATTCTATAACATGCACGCATCATCTGTCTGCCTCCTTTCTCTTTCTGTAAATGATATCATATGTCAGGTGAATGCCTGCATTGGTGGGACCAAACCAGATGAAACGGTGATTGCGCTCCCTGAACTGGCTGGCGCTGCCCAGATAGTTGTAATAGTAGAGGCCGTCCACCTGTCCGGTAAGCGGATTGCCATAGACGTAGGGATCATATCGGGTAATGAAAAGACCCGCGCTCAGACTCAGTTCAAGCCTCAGGTTTCCCTTTCTGTTAAGGTTGCAGGTGTGTCCTATGCTCAGACCGGCGCCACCGCCTTCACCTTCCCAGCCCTTGCGCTCGTTGAAACCTATACCGTAGACTGTACCCTCGGCATATGCTCCCAGATAGGTACCCAGGAACTCACCTCCTCCCCTGAAATAACGGCGCAGTTCCAACTGGGCATCGCGCACCTGAAAGAACTTGCAGTCATCCCAGTGACGATGGTTGGTAAACGTGAATCCGGCATTGTATGTGTAGTGTCCCCAGAGCGGATAGTATTCCAACTGGACATTCACACCCGGAGCGAACCCAAAATGCGGTTCAATCAGAAGGTCATGAACCAGATTGGTCCTCACGGCAACCATGTGACGGCGTTTGAATTCCCTGGGGAATGAAGGTACGGTTCTCATATAGGGAATTGTGTCACGCTTAATCTCAACAGGATCATAACGCAGTCCGCGTACCAACGCACGCTGTGGATGCGGAGCGTAGAACAGGACCACGCGGCTCTGACGCAAGGTGGGGAAATATTTCTCAAGCAGGCGTTTCCACGTACGTCCGCCGTTCAAGGCCATCAGACGCTGCTTGCACATACGCTCATCACCGTTGCAGTCATCCCATATCGCCTTTACCTGATCCGTCTCCTTGTCACCGGCACGTTTCATGAGCGTAATCAGATATCCGTAGTCCTCAGTAATGAACTGCGAGCTCAGGGCATCGTCAAAAATAGGCTGGTCCGAGTACTCCTGCAGGAAATCCATCAGTCTCCTGGTACGTTCACGGCTCAGACGGACATTGTTGTCATACGGTCCCTCAGGTGATGCGGCACCCTTAACCAGCACACCGCAAAGCACCAGGTCCATTTTCTTGAGCAACGGCACCAGTGAGTCATTGTAGTAAGCTACGAATGGGTCATCGGCCCTGAGTTCTGTACGGTTTACCTTGAAACTGATACCCTGGGCAACCTGATCAAAGAGTGAATCGGAAATATCGGGAGGGGTTGTAGTGAATGTCTCTGCCACGTAGACGAACGGGCACTCCGGTAATTGTCTGTAAATCACTTCATCAGAAGACTTAGCCGATACAGGCAACACCCAAGCGAACAATATGGCAGCAAGTATGAGACTATGAGATAATAGTCGGTCAACAGGTCTACTCACTTTCACTACGGTATTTGCAACAACTTTCGTTTATTTAGAAAAGGTGCGCAAATGTAGCTAAAAACCCCTACAGGATATCTTGTAGGGGTGATAAGCAAATCAAATATTAGCTAAGAACATTTAAAAGCCATAGTTAAAAAAACTAATTTTGGGGGCCAAAGGGGACGGTTGACTTTCCCCTTTGGCCCCCAAATTAATCGATAATTCGAATCAAAGTTTAAGATCTATGCTCTTAAGGTCTGAGTCAAGAGATGAACCGCCATAAAGGATCCTGTAGTTACCCGGCCTGAACTTAAGTCCGTCAACCTTCTCGTCATAGAAGCTGAAAGCATCCTTGTTAAGCTCCACCTTGACCGTCTTGGTCTGTCCTGCAGGAATGTTCACACGTGCAAATCCGGCCAGAGACTTGATGGGTGCGCCTGCATCATCAAGAGCCTTTACGTAAACCTGGATAACCTCATCACCATCCACGCTGCCTGTATTGGTAACAGGAACAGTCAGTGTCATATTCTGAGCCTTACCGGCAGTCTTGGCATCACCGTAATTGAATGTGGTGTAGCTCAAACCGTATCCGAATGCATACAGAGGCTCACCCTTGAAATAGCGGTAAGTACGGTTCTGCATTGAATAATCCTGGAAATCAGGCAGCTGGTCTGTCGATGCGTAGAAAGTAACAGGCAGACGTCCGGCAGGGTTATAATCACCGAACAGTACATCGGCAACAGCCTCACCGCAAGCCTGGCCACCGTACCATGCCTGGATAAGAGCGTCATACTGACTCTCAACGTTTCCGAATCCCATTGCACTACCCGATACATTTACCAATACCACCGGTTTGCCGGTAGCATCCAGTTCTGCAAGCAGCTGACGCTGAATCTCAGGCAGCTCAATCTCCGAGCGGTCATGTCCCTCACCCTCTATGTCCGATGAGATTCCGCTAACCATTACGATTACATCAGCACCGGAAATCTTCTTGATAACCTTGGCAAAATCAACCGGACCGCGGCTGTAGATATCAAATGAGAATGAAGCTGAACGGGCCTCGGGCTGTGAGAGCTCTATCGATATCTCATAAGTCTTGCCCTCCTCAACCTTGAATGTTGTGGCAGCGGCATTACGTCCGAATCCGCCAAATCCGCCGAATCCTCCGAATCCGCCACGACCGCCGGCCTGACCCTGATTCTCAGCAATTGTCTTTCCGTTCACCTTGAAGGTGTAGCGTGAGCTGCCTCGTACGTTATATGTCATGTCACCGGTATAGTCTGCGACAAAGCTGCCTGTGTACTTGGCAGAGAAGCCTGTCATATTCACACCGTCAGCCCAGGGGCAATCCTCATGTGCAAGAGCGGGAGATGTGGTATTGAGTGTCAGAGGCTCGTCATAATCAACCTTTGCAACCACGTCACCGGTCCAGTCAAGGGTATTGTAATACTCGGCATGCAGTCCCTTGCCACCGTTTATCTGTGCAACGTAATGTGTGGTGATGTAAGGAACATTCAAATCACAACCCTTCTCATAGATGATCTCTGCATTAGGAGCAGCCTCACGGATTCCGTCCAGTATGGTCTTGGTATTGGCGGCCGAAGGATAACCGTTGTAGTTACCCAGAATCACGCGTGCGTCATCGGCATTAGGACCTACTACGGCAATCTTCATATCCTTCTTAAGAGGCAGCAGGTTACCTGAGTTCTTAAGCAGTACGATAGCCTCATGGGCAGCCTTGCTTGCCAGAGCAGTATGTGCGGGACTGCTCAGGTCATCAAGTCCCAGGTTGGCCCAAGGCAGATTCTCGGCAGGATCAAACATACCCAGCTCAAAGCGTGCCTTGAGGATACGCTTTACATTTACATCAATGTCAGCCTCAGTTATGAGCCCCTGCTCAATTGCCTGAGTGAGAGAACGGTAGCTTGTACCGCACTCTATATCTGCACCTGAAAGGACGGCGTCGGCCGATGCGCTTGCGGCATCCTTGTGAGTGCCGTGCTGACGGGCGTTGAAGAAGTCACCTATGGCACCGCAGTCGGTAACCACCAGACCCTTGTAACCCCACTTGTTGCGCAGGATATCCTGCAGCAGACGGTCGCTGGCGCAGCAGGGATCACCGTCATAACGCTGATATGCGCACATAACCTCCTGAACGTTTCCGTCCTGGACCAGGCTCTTGAATGCCGGCAGGTAGGTCTCCCAAAGGTCACGACCCGATACGCTCACGTTGAACTGATGACGCAGAGGCTCGGGACCGCTGTGTACGGCATAATGCTTGGCGCAGGAGTGCAACTTGTAATATTTCTTATCAGTGCCCTGCATACCCTTAACGGTCTGTGTACCCATTACGGCATTCAGGTACGGATCCTCACCCGGAGTCTCCTGACCACGTCCCCAACGGGGATCACGGAATATGTTCACATTGGGACACCAGAATGAAAGTCCCTGATGCCAGATGCTTCCGTTAGGCTGGTTCACGCCCAGCTGATGATGGTCAGTGGTATTCCACACGGCACGGGCCTCATCGGACACGGCGGTATAGATCTCAAGCTGCTGAGGTGCATCAAAGGTGGCACCAAGCGCAATCACCTGCGGGAATACGGTAACGTCATCATAACAGATACCGTGACAGGCCTCATTCCACCAGTTGTAGGCGGGAATATCCAGACGGTCCACTGATACGGAACCGTTCATCATAAGGCCTATCTTCTCCTCAGGAGTAAGCAGCGAAAGCAGGTTGTCTGCCCTCTTATCAAATGACAGGCGGGGATTCTGGAACGGATACTCGTAATTGTTGTTCTTGCAGCCCGGCATCAGCGCAACGACTGCAAACAGGCATGAAAACAAAGCGTTTTTATTCATACAAGGTCAGTTGAAAAAAAATGGTTTGACTTTTAGTGTCAGCGAAGTTAACAAAACTTTCACAAAAAGAGAGGCCAACTCACTAAAAAAGAGTATCTTTGCACCCGATTCAGTTACAGATAATAAAAAAAAGGACTGTCACAATTATGAAAAAATTCACCTTGTTCTTATTGGGATTGTTGTCATTTGCAGCATGTACAGATGACTACAACGTACAGAATGAAACAAACTACCTCCCCGAAACTGAAATTTTCGTACAGGGACAGCAGTTGTACGCCGGCACCATGTCAAAAGCCGCATACGGTTGGCCGAAAGTCAACCTGAATGAAGGATGGGAAGTAGCCCGATTCACAATCCGCGCCGACGGTCAGGTCCAGGATTATACGGACAAGAGCCCCGCAAGCTATTACGGAAGGTCCGGCAATACCGGAAACAACCAGGGTAAACTTTCAACCCTCTACCCCTACGGCCGTTACAATGACCGTGACCTGGACTACTACAAGAAAGACCGTAAGACAGGTGAGAACATAGGTTGGTTCAGATACGTCTATGATCCCATGGGACTCAAGACCCAGCTGGCAATCCTTGAGGCTCCCACCGTTGCTGAGATCCTGACCGATATCAGGAATGACATCAAGAACGGAAAGGTTGCCGACAAGAACGGGGCCAAGCTTACACAGATTGACAACTGGCTCCGCCAGGACACTCTGGAGCCCGGATATCTTGACTCACACGTACTCTGGTATGTGGCAAAGGAGGTAGGCATGCAGCATGGCTGGCATGTAAACGGCGTCATTGCAGATACCGTTGTCCAGGACTACAGGATCAATCCCGATGTCAATATCCCCGACAATGTAGAGATAGACATACACCAGCAGGAGCACTATGACTGGAATGAGATCAAGACATCCATCCACATCAGGACAGATTGCCAGTCAATCGCCATCAATCTCCCCCTGGATTATGAGACCATCATAGAGCAGGATGACTTTGATATAAGGATCTTTGACTATTACTACACAGAGGATACCATCATAACCCATAAGATCACCCATAACGAGGACGGTATCACCATAGAGATAGAGAACATCCCGGCCACCATGATATCCAAGCTCAAGAGACTGTACGGTGACGGTATCACGGTTGAGATACACAGCTACTGCACGGTATCAGACTACTGGGAGAAACTCAAGAACAGCTGCGTAATCAGCACTGGAAAGCCCTGCACCGTAATAGGTCAGATTACAAGTGCATTCAATGATGAGGTAGTTCCCGTCAAAGTGATGCATCCATAATACGCATGTCTTAATAGCGAGACGGCCCTCAATCATTTTGGGGCCGTCTTATTTATATATAAAGTATACCGATTAATCCGTATAATAACCTTTCTGACTCTCCATACCGTCCGTAACCGTTTTCTGGTTTGCGTTCTGTTCATGCCACAGCTGCTCGTAATCACGCACATAATCGGCACGGGGAACCACATTGGTGTCAAACTGGAGCTCCACGCATGTAGTATCCTGGAAATTGCCGTAGCAATAGACCACATGATACACATAACCGGTGTTCTTGATGGTGTTGAATTTAAGGTTCACATAACCCACCTTCTCGGGCAGCACCACGATAGGCAGTTCTCCCTGAGGAATGATACATCCGCACGTGGTCTGTATCTCCTGAATGAACAACGGATTCCTGGACGTGTTCTCAATCTCATACCTGATATCCATCATATCTCCCTGAATAACAGGATAGTAGTGACGAACCGGATCCACTATGATAACGGTAGCCGGTTTAAGTTTCTTGCTGCATGACACCGCCACGACAAGTACGGCAAGCAGCATCAGAGGTTTGAAAACAGTCTTTATTTTCATATTGATATCGTTGTCAGAATCCTTCAATCTCATCAAGCGCCATAGTCCGCTCATCCTTGTTGCGCACCACCGTCAGCACAGGAGAACCGCTATATCCTGCAGGCAGGTCAAACTCAACCATAGAGCGGTTGTTGTTGCCGGCCATCGGCTTGGGTACTTTCCTGGCCACGACATTACCGTCAACACTCAGTGACACGCTTAGAGGCAGAGCTATATGGTATATGGCGTTTCGGGTCATATATACCCTCACCCTCTTGAGCCCCTTCTTGGGGATGGCAATGCGCAGTGACGGATCGGCCGATGACAGCATCTGTCCGCAGTGGTATGATGACGGCAGGCCCAGCATCCCGTCAGTAAGGACCGATATGTCACTGTAATCCTCATCCAGCGCGGTAAGAGGCTCCAGACGTACTCCCCTGAGCTTGTTCCTGCGGCCGGTCTCATCAATATGTCTCAGCATATACCGGTATTCGCTTATATAGCTGTCTGTACTGCCACCGGCTTCACTGTAGGTGGTGATACCCTGCTTGACCATCCTGTCCAATCCGTCAAGCATACGCCTGGCTCCAAGGGTATCGGAATTGATTCGCATCAGTTCAAGACGGGTAAACATCATGGCCCGGCTCATAAGCTGTACTTCAGTGCGTTCCGGATCCTTGATCATGGGGAGTATGCCAAGAAGTTCCTCATGGAAACTGACAAACTCTGCAGCCGGCAGATAACAGCCCACCTCTCTGGTTACACCTTCATACATGGGGAGCGGACGTCCAACACTCCTTACCATATCCTCCTGGAATGTCATGAAACGGCCTATAAGGTCTCCGGTAACAGGATACCAGTCATTGCTGAGTTTCATAAGCAATGGACGCCAATCCATATCGGGATTCTGCAACAGGGATGCAATCACATGGGTCTTAAGACGCGACATGGTGCTGAAGTCCGTACCGCTGCCGTTAAAGAACACACCCGTCACCCCCGCATCGGCATATAAGCGCAGTCTGTGCTGCACCACGTCAAGTATGGGGAACGGAGTGAAATAGTCATCAAAATTGTTTATGTAATCCCACACATAAATCCTTTTAGTAAACCCGGACCACTCTCTGAGCAGCGCCAGGAATTCATCCTCCTGGGGCGTATGAACCGGGCTGAGCGGATAGGATATGGAACTTATGAGCACTCCTGCATTAGCCGGCAGAGGTTTCTTGGGCAAACCGGCCGCCGTACTGTAGTACGATGTAAAGAACAGATGCTTGGGATACTTCTCAGTAAGACGTTCCAGCATATTGTACAACGCTCCCGATGCATCACCGGCCCTGTTGCCGCAGGCCACGCATTGCGGACATAGGCACACCGTCCCGTTATCATTGGGCAGGATAGCAAAACGCGTAGTCCTGTCACGTCCGTAGTTGTCATCGATAAAATCACAGATGTAATTGAACAGGGCGTTGGATGTAAAACAGAACTGGTCCATATTGACGCTGTTTCCATTCCTGGCGTAGACAGTCTGTGACGGACTCTTGGGGAGAACCACTGAAAGGTTATGCCCCCATATTCCCCAATCCCGGTCAATACTGTTCAGGTGAAGCGCTTCCTGCTCACCGGAAAGCGTCTCCGGCAGATATACCTCACGGTATTCAAAGGGAGATGTTGAAGTTTGTGGCTGGGCCATTCCGCAGTCATAGCAGGTTATTGCCACAAAAATAAATGAGATGAGATACCTTTTCATAAAATCATATTTGGCGTAATCAGAATGCTATATGTGCCTGTAATGAAATGGCATAAATATTTCGATAAGAGTCTTTCAGAGTGCCGTTGGCCTGTTTGTACGGGTTATAGCAGGTGTTCCAACTGCCGTTAAGGCCCAGGCAGAGCTGATTTGTCAAGAGATACTGAATGTCAAAGCCCACCATCGCGTTCGTATGCGACACATCCCTCAGAGCCGTCTGTTCAAAGAAAGAGAGCTCGGGGAAAGAACCGAATCCGGTGATAATTGACACAGAAGATACGTTATCATTGTTTATCAGGAACTTACCCTTAAGACCTACGTTATAGTAGAGACTGTTTGTCATGACAGTAAGGTCTGTACTGCCCGTAAGGCTGATACGTTCCCATGATTTGCCTAAAGAAGGTGTCAACAGGAAGATATTGAACTCTCCTTGTGTTGACAGCCCGGTATTTGCCCCGCCCAGATAGAGATATGTGCTGGGAGTACGTCTGTAACCCAGACGCAGTGAAGGCGTCCATCCGCTTTCCGCATAATATGACAGGGACAGATTGGCTCCCACCTTGTTGAAGAAACGGGTTGAAAGGCTTACGTTAGCCATTCCGCTCAAACCCGATGCGAACTCATGCTCCCACTGTCCCATGAACTCCAGGCCCACGCCTCCGGGTTCATCGGCCGAATCGTCATGATAGCCGTCAATACCCTTGTAGCTTATCTGACCGGTATAGACATTACGCTTAGCCTGCCTTGAATAACTTAAAGATGCTATTGAATAGAGGTGTCCGGTCGATGCCAGCGGTCCGTTATGGGTATCAAACAATGCATGGGTATAATTCACGTCCAACCTGTTTTTGAAGCCTTTGTAGCTCAGGTAACGCATATGCTCCGTATACTCCTCAAGTTCGGCGTTTCCTGGCTCATAATAGTGCTGCTGATACTCATGTGCCTTTGCATAATCCTTGAGTGACTCGTATGCCAGACCCTTGGTATAAAGCAGTTCGCGGTTATTGGGATCATGCACCAATGCCGTATCAATGACCTCCATGGCCACATCGGGCATATGCTTCTTTAAGAGTTCATCGGCCCACTCCCGGCTTATACCTGAATAGGCGGTTGCCAGTTGCGGGGTCACGAACTCATCCCCATTGTCTGCAGGGCGCAACAGAGCCAAAGCCTGGGCCTCCCTATTCTGCATCTGCAGTGATAGGGCACGCTTTACTATAAAGTACGGTACATCAGGATAGGCGTCATAACCTGCCGCGGCATACTCATGGAACAGTTCATCCTTACCCAGCGTCTGGCTCATGTTGATTGCACTGCGCAATCCGGCCTCGCTGTCAGGTATGACATCCAGCAGGTCCTGTGCCTCTTCAAGTGCCTCAGGATAACGTTCCTCATCTATCAGTTCCCTCAACCTTGCTCCTACCAACTCTCCGTAGGCCGATGCAAAACGGGGACGGTTCTCAGGTCTCAGGTATGAAGACTCTATGAACAGGCCACGAGCCTGATCCATACGGTCAAGACGTCCCAGTACCATTATCTGCATAGTAACGGCAGCAGGCCATCTCTCTGAGCTGTCCGGCAGGAGCACCAGCACCTTGTCCAGATGACGGCGGGCATCCTCCCATTGTTCCGTCATGTAGTCGTTATTGGCCAGTTGTATCATGAGTGTGGTGTACTCATCCAACAGTTCCTCATCATCGGGAGTAAGTTCATACAACTCTTCAAGTATCTTGAGACCGCGGTTGCCGTTGCCCGACGCTCTCTCCAGGCTGTAGAGTTTCATAAGCAGCTGCGGAGTGCGTCCGTCCACCTTCATAGCCTCATCTATGTAATGGCGGGCATCATCAAAATATCCTCTTGCAAGTGCCGTGTTGATAAGATATGAAAGGGCGTCACGGTCCTGTGTAGCCAGATAGAGACGTCCGTAAGCCTCATACGGGTCATGAATGCGGGCGTCATTGGCCACCTCATACAACAGATTGTTGTAAGCATCACTGCCATACTTCTTGTTCCTTACAAATGCCAGAGCCTGGTTATAGAGTCCCAGGTCCGACATGATTCCGGCAACCTTGTTTATCAGTTCCGGATCATCCGGGAAATATACCAGGCCACGGTTTCCGGCACCGATCGCCTTCTCATACTCGCCCATCTTGGCATATGTGGAAACCAGTTCCAGATAATACTCACGCACCAGCGGATCCTTGTCAATCCACTCCTCCAGATTCTGGGCCGATTCATTCAGCGAGCTGCGTCTGAGCACATTGTCCCAGTTCTCACGGTTACGGCGGCGGATGTCATTCACCACCAGCGTATCATTGGGATAGATGTGTGACAGGCGTTCCAGGGCGGCATCGGCCTCAATTTCATTGCCCAGGCGACGGTAGAACGCAATCTTACGGCGCCACAGGTCACGGTCATACGGCTGGAACTCCAGCAACTCATTGATATAGCAGATGGCACTGGAATAGTGCCCCATCCTCTCCTCTATATCCACCAGGAAACGCTTGGCCTTGTACATCTGGTCATTGGCCTGAACTGCACGTACCATGTTGTATCGGGCGTTGTTGAGGTCATCCGTGAAATGATAGTACCGGCCGTTGAGGAAACGCAGTTCAGGGTCATCGGGAAAGACCGCAAGTCCGGCATCGATCTCACGCTTGGCATTGTTCCAGGCTCCGGAATTGATATAGCCCTCGGCCCTGCTGGTATAGTAACGGGGCGAATACTTTATCTCCTGTGCATGAACCTGACCCATGCACAAGACCACAAGAATCAGAGCCAATATGTAATTCCTGAGTCTCATACCTACTTCTTCTTGACACCGGTTCGCTGAATAGGAGCCCAGACGGCAGCCTTGTTACGAATGAACCTCCAGTAACCCACCAGTGAACTGTAGGTCACGATGGGATGATACATGAAAGGTTCTATGATGGTGGCTATTATCAGTTTTATGTAGCTGATTTTCTTATGTTTCCAATTTACGGCCTTGGCCTTGTTATCAGACAGTATCACGAACGATGTCATAAACAGCGAGAATGAATAGACCATGCCGAACACGATGCCTGACGTATTCCAGTTAACGCCGCCCTTGATGGTAAAGTAAATGAGCATGATGACACCTATCAGCTCAAGTATGGGGGCGATGAACTCAAATATGAATATATAGGGCAGCATTATACCGCCAATCACTCCGTAAGAGGGATTAAAGAAGAGTTTCTTGTGATTGATGACAATCTCAAACAGTCCGCGGGCCCATCTGATACGCTGACGGGTAAGTGACTTGAGGTTACTGGGACCCTCTGTCCAGCAGCACACCTTGGGAACCTGGGCTAGCTGGTACTCAAAACCGTTGTTGTTCATGTAGGTTACCATTCGCAGCATGATGTCCACATCCTCAGCCATACTCATGGAGTCATAACCGCCTGACTTGACGGCAATATCGGTGTCAAACAGACCGAATCCGCCCGATATGTTAGGCAGGGCGTTTATGCGTGACCAACCAATCTTTCCGATAAAGAACGACCGCAGATACTCCAGCTGCTGGAACATGGGGAAAAGCATATTGGGCACCATAGGCTCCGTAACCCTACCGTCCTCTACCAGACAGCCGTTACTCATAAGCATTGTTGCGCCCACACCAATGACCGGCTTATGGCTGTTTATGACAAGCCACATCATACGGTACAAGGCCATGGGTTCAATGATGCAGTCCACATCAGTACATACAAAGTACTTGTTGCTGCATACGTTGATTCCCGCATTGGATCCGTCAGCCTTTCGGCCTCCGTGAGCCTTATCCACAACTATCAGCTTGCTGTAGCGTTCATCGGTTGACTTAAGCACCCTCTTGATAGGCTTGGACGGCACCCTCATGGCTATGTCATACGGTACCTCAACCAGCTTGTACTCATTTATGAGCAGTTCCATTGTGCGGTCCGTACTCTCGTCATTCACGATGATTATCTCATAATCAGGGTAGTCTATCTGAAGCAGGGAGTTCACGTTATCGATGATGGTCACCTCCTCATTGAAAGCCGGTGCTATGATTGAGACGGCTGGCGTGAGCGGCGAGCCCTGCATCATGTACTTTATGGTCTCGTCATCGGGCACGTTGATATCTTGCTGGTTCTGGGCCTGACGGCTCATGAAAACCAATATCACATAGCTTGTCATCAGCACTATAGAGTAGCTGAATACCACTATGCCGAATATATGATAAAACGTCACCCACATAACTTATCCACTCCCATTTTATCCGTTAAACACAGTCTCCACCGACGGATGATAAGCCTGTTCCTTGTCCAGGCGGATTTTCTCAAGCGTGATGGGATTATTAAAGAAGGCAAAATACTTTTGGTCTGCCTCCGTAGCCTCTTTCTCCAGTTTATGGAACATGGCACGTCCATCCTTTCCGTAGTTGTAGATGCAGCGGATGGCCTCATATCTCACGTGCGGATTGGTGGTATTGCGGAATCCGTCAAGCAAGGCCTGCATGCTCTTTCCAGTACCCAGACGGGTCATGGCATGCATGATGGCCACTTTCGTATCATCGGGCTGGGTCATGAGCGTGTCTATGAGCATATCCTCGCACTCCACATAATGCAGATAACCCCATGTACGTGAAATCTCCTCTATCAGTTTCTTTTTCTTGCTCTCCTGGAACAGTTTACGGAGCTCTCCGCAATACTCAACCTCATTGAAACGGCGCATCAGTCTCACAAACATACACTGGGTGCGTTCGTTTGCCTGAACATTGGCCCATCTTGCCAGGTTAGGCAGTTTAAGACCCTCCTTACGGCGGCGCTGCAGTGAATATGCCAGTTCTATCTCATCCCTGATGCAGCAGTGCTTGTCAAAGAAATCTGTCTCAAAATAATCCAGGGCACTGTCAGAACTTGACATGATGGTGGTATACATGGCCAGACGCTGCACATGCTGGTTCCTGGAGTTAAGCAGTTTGTTCACCACCCACGGGCTTACCGGCAGTTTGAATGCACGCAGTTTATGGAGTGCGTCCGATATGCGCCGCATGTTACCCAGACTCACCTCCTTCTCCAGGAATTCCGATATGCCAAACAGCTCCAGCATCCTATGGATATTCTCAATCCTGGATAGTTCTGATTTCTCAGTGATATAATCCATGTAGAATACCTGGGCAAACATCTTCTTCTCCACATCAGTCTTGAGCAGTTCCTTGCCGGCCATGGATTTGTCAACCCCGAACGCCTCAAGGATCTCATCATTGGTTACCAGTTGAGATGCATCCTCGGACAGGATCCAGGCCATACCCTTGCCGAACCTGTATATGATGCTGTTGCGCAGGCGCTCTTTCTTGTTTCTCCTGATTCCCGCAAAGAACAGCGCCACCTGCATCATGAGAATGAAGAATGTGCTGAACAAAGTGATTGCGACCGCAGTCCTTGTCTCGAACGGATAGTCCTCAAAATGGGTGAAGGCACGGGACGACAGATACTTAATGTATGCAACAACAAGTAGCAGATAGTATCTTATGTAGGATATGGTATCCACAGCGCAGGTTCAAACTAGGTTAGCAAATACACCCTTCACCTATAAGATTCAGAGTGTATAATACGCAAATATATACATTGAATTCTTAAAATCAAAGAATGTGTAATATTTTTCCCGACCCACAAAAAAACCTCCTGATCCCGTCTGAGTGGGGAATCAGGAGGTTTATTGATATAAACAAGCCTGTATCAGCGGCCTGCTGTAGCGTCTATCTCTACGAGAGCGCCTTTAGGCAGGGCGGCAGCCTGAAAGCAGACACGTGCAGGTTTATCCTGTGTAAAATATTCTGCATAGACTGCGTTCATGGCGGCGAAATTGGCCATATCGGACAGCAGGACATCGGTCTTTACAACGTCGTTGTATGTCAGGCCTGCAGCCTCAAGTATTGCGCCTATATTGTCCAGTGCCTGGCGGGTCTGCGCCTCTATGCCCTCCGGCATTGCACCGGTTTCAGGGTTGACAGGAATCTGGCCCGATACGTAAAGCGTACCGTTAAGGTTGATTGCCTGCGAGTAAGGACCTATTGCAGCAGGCGCCTTTGTTGTTGAAATGATCTGTTTCATATTATTCCCATTCTATTGTGGCTGGCGGTTTTGAGGAGATGTCGTAGCATACGCGGTTCACTCCCTTGACCTTGTTGATTATCTCATTGCTTACCCAGTGCATGAACTTGTACGGAAGCTCAGCCCAGTCGGCTGTCATGGCATCCACGCTGGTCACGGCGCGCAGTGCGACGGCATTGTCAAACGTACGCTCATCGCCCATGACACCTACGGTGTGGTCAGCCAGCAGGATTGCACCTGCCTGCCAGATCTTGTCATACAGGCCCCACTCGCGCAGGCCGTTGATGAATATGGCATCGGCCTCCTGGAGTACAGACACCTTATGCGGGGTTATGTCACCTATGATTCTCACTGCCAGACCGGGTCCAGGGAAAGGATGACGGCCAATCAGATGCTCCGGAATACCCAGGCGACGGCCTATGGCACGAACCTCATCCTTGAAAAGCCACTTGAGCGGCTCACAGAGCTTGAGTCCCATCTTCTCAGGCAGACCGCCTACGTTATGGTGGCTCTTGATGGTCTTGCCGGTGATGTTGAGGCTCTCTATACGGTCAGGATAGATAGTACCCTGAGCCAGCCATTTGGCATCGGTTATCTTGCCGGCCTCGGCATCGAACACCTCGATGAAGTCGCGGCCTATTATCTTACGTTTCTGCTCAGGATCGGTCACACCCTCAAGGTCCTTGAAGAACTTCTCCGATGCATCCACACCCTTCACGTTCAGACCAAGGCATACATAGTCGTTAAGCACATCGGTATACTCATTCTTACGCAGCAGACCGTGGTTTACGAATATGCAGGTAAGGTTCTTGCCGATGGCCTTGTTGAGCAGCACGGCAGCGACCGATGAGTCAACACCGCCGCTCAGTCCAAGCACGACCTTGTCATTGCCAAGCTCTGCCTTGAGTTCGCCTACGGTCTTCTCTATGAATGAATCCGATGTCCACTCCCTGCGGCTTCCGCAGATACCCATCACAAAGTTCTCAAGCAGCAGACGGCCCTGGAGCGAATGCTCAACCTCCGGGTGGAACTGAACGCCCCATACGCGCTTGCTTGTGCACTCAAATGCGGCAAACTTCACGCTTTCTGTAGATGCGGTTACATGATAACCCTCCGGGATGGCGGTGATTGAGTCTCCGTGACTCATCCACACCTGTGAACCCTTGTCAAATCCCTTGAACAGGGGGCAACCGTCTTCAATGAAGCCCAGGTTTGCACGACCGTACTCACGGGTGCCGGCCTGCTCCACCTTGCCGCCGTAGGTATAGCTCAGCAACTGTGCGCCGTAGCATATGCCAAGCACCGGGTACTTGCCTATGATACCGGAAAGGTCCGGACGGAATGCGTCCGATGCATAAACGCTGAGAGGTGAACCGCTCAGGATGACGCCGATTACATCGGGATCATTCTCAGGGAACTTGTTGTAAGGCAGTATCTCGCAGAATGTATCCATCTCTCTCACTCTGCGTCCGATAAGCTGCGTGGTCTGTGAACCGAAATCAAGTATTATTATCTTTTGCATACTGATATTATTTCGTTTGCAAAGATAAGAAAAAGGAGCCAAAGGGAGCCAAAGAGGACGGTTCTATTTGGCACCCTCCGAAAAAAAGAGGCCAAACAGAACCGTCCCCTTTGGCTCCTTTTGTGTATCTTCGCGGTCTGATGACAAAAAGTACAGACAATACGGTACCCAAACTGATGCTGCAAAAGCGGTTCCTACTGCGGGCCGTCCTCTTTGTGGCACTCTTCTCCATGGTGTTCATGGCTCTCTACCAGCCGTTCTCCAACACCACCTGGTTCGGCTTCAAGACATGGACCCAGACCTGCGTCACCATCCTGTTCTACTTTGTGGCCGTCCCCACGCTCATAATCAGCAAGCTTTTGCTCTCCAACATCAGCAACCTCCACTCCATAACGGTGCGCCGTTTCCTCATGTGGCATGTAGCTGAATTCCTGCTCATAGCAACGGAATATTATCTCTTCACCGTAACGTTCAAGCTGGGACTTTCACGAGAACTGCCCCAGCTGCTCATACGCATACCCTCATGCGTGATGCTCATCCTTGCCATCCCCTACACCATCATATGGTTCTACGCCCAGTACCAGGCCAAGAAGGAGGAGTTGGAACTCTTCAAGGTAACCCACAAGCGTGAGACCATGGAGTCCGCCCACCGCCTCATTCAGTTCCGCGACAGCCAGGGCAAGCACAAGATGTCACTCAGCGAGGAATCAATATTCTACATTGAGTCACAGGACAATTACGTCCAGATATTCTATGACCTGGAAGGCAAACTCTCAAGCTACCTGCTGCGCTGCAGTACCCAGAAGATTGAGGAGGACCTGGAAGGAACCAATATAGTCCGATGCCGCCGATCATTCCTGGTCAACACCGCCAAGATAGCCCGATACGGCAAGGAACGCGGACACCTTACAATCACGCTAGACCATCCATCGGGCAAGACCATCACCGTCACACCCGCCTATTACCGCACCATACTGACCAGGCTGGACAGCCGGTCCCTTTAATCCCTAAAAGAGGTCGATGCTTATACCTCCGATGACCCAAAGACCGGGTTGAGGCACGCATCCGTAATCCACATACCTCCTGTCTGTGAGGTTATTAGCCTCCAGATACACCTTGTACCGGTTTGCAGACCACTGTATCCTGGAATCCAGTACATAATAAGGCTCGTACGGAGTAACCGTTCCGTTCACATCGGTATAAGTACCCTCACGGTCCTGATACCTCCAGTCAAGACCCAGTTCCAGACCCGGCATCAGGTTGAAACGCAGGCCGGCCACAGCCTTATGTCTAAGGTACTCCAGAGTGCTGCGGCTCTGTATGTTGGGAACATCCATCTTCTCCTGACTGATGTAGTTGTAAGCAAAATTGAATGACTTGAGCAGATGCTGTCCCTGCCACAAGGTCTCCAGATTGACATTGGCCGATAATTCCGCACCCACGGACTCAACCTTTGTAAAGTTCACTGACTCCCAGTGTCTCTCCGGCTCATCAAGGCTAAGGTCCATTATCCAGTCAATCATGTCCGAGCATCGGTTGTAATACACCATTGCCGACAACTCCACTCCATTGTAATCAGCATACTTCACACCCAGGTCCACGGAGCGCAGTTCCTCCGGCTTGAGATGCTTGTCGGCCTTATATCCGCCCACGCTGTAGTAGAGTTCGGTAACCGACGGCAGGCGCAGTGAGGTGTTGTATGATGCGAACAGCTTTACGTTCTCACCCACCTTGGCACTCATATCCACACCCGGATAGAGGCGCATGTCCATTCCGTTCCAGGAGTTACGTGTTCCCACCACGCCGGCACTCATGGAGAACCAGCGTACGTTAAGGTTATGCTCCAGCACGAAACTGATGTTGGTACGGTTCAGGCCCAAGGTGTAATCCCTGTCAGTACCCGGTATATGTTTCACTTCCGATAACGGTTCACCCAGGTTTCCGCTCACCAGATTCTCATTCTTAAGTTCAGCTCCGAATGCCGTACGTCCCAGGCACCAGTCAAACCAGCTGTTGAACCCTACGCCCACCACATCGGACCGATGGTAATTATACTTTACAGCATCCTCACTGCCGCGGATCAGCTCAAAACGGTCCTCATTATGGTTCCACCATGCACTGGGATGGATATGCACCCGGCCCGCCTTGTTCTCACCCTGCACCGCAGAGTATGTCTTTACCGTATGTTCAAACTGATTGTCATATTTGGCCGAATAGAAGGTGTTGCTACCCCAATCCTTTACGCTCACGCCGGCATGCCAGTCCACACGGACATCGTCATCGTTGTAGCCGCCCTTGTAAAACGCCTTTTTGTACTCCATATCGGCATTGAGACTGCCCGCCTTGCTACGGCTGTATCCGTCACTGCGGCCATAATTCGCAGATAGCATGTTGTTCCAGCCGCCCTTTACCGCATCTACCCTGGCACCCGTAGCCGCGTATCCCCAACTGCCCGCCTCGGCATGGAATGAGCCCTGCGTCCGCGCGGCACTCTTGGTAACGATATTGATTGCACCCATCAGTGAAGAGGAGCCGAATGCACGTCCGGCCGGTCCCTCCAGCACCTCAATATGGTCTATATCACTCATGTCAACCGGAAAGTCAAACGAGTTGTGTCCGGTCTGCGGGTCACATATATTGATACCGTCCAGAAGGATCGCCACCTGCTCAAAGTTGCCTCCGCGCACACCCACATCGGTCTGAGCGCCCATCGGTCCACGCTGACGCACGTCAACGCCCACCGCATACTTGAGGATATCATTGATTGACTGCACAGGATAGGAGTTTATCTGCTCCTGTGTCATTACGCCTATTATCCTGGACGCCTTGGGCAGCGGAGTCCTGATTCTGGAGGCTGTCACCTCAATCTCATCGGTATTATTGTACAAAACTGAATCCGGTCCCGCTATCAGATAACCCGAGACCAACAAAACCAAACTGATAATAGACATAGTATTATTGTGTTATTCTTTCTTTGGGCTCTTAAAGAATATGCAGAACAATATGGTAACCACCAGCATGTAACATGCAAAGATAAACCACGCCGCACTCCAGTTCTGGACAGCCGCCTTGAACACGAACTTATCCATAACCGCTCCGGCACCCATCAGACCGATGGTTGCACCCACACCGTTTGACATCATCATGAAAAGACCTTGCGCTCCGGCTCTCATGCTCTTGTCCACGTTCTGCTCAACATAAATTGAACCTGCTATGTTATAGAAGTCAAACGCAATGCCGTACAGTATACAGCTCAGTATAAAGAGGAGCACGCCGGGTATATCGGGAGTACCCACGGCAAACAGGGCGAACCTGTGTATCCAGGCTATCATTGACATGATCATCACTATTTTGATTCCGTATCTCTTAAGGCAGAACGGAACCAGCAGGAAACAGAGCATTTCCGATACCTGCGACAGCGCCAGCAGGGCATTGGAGTTTTTCACCGCGAACGTATGGGCATAAGCGGGATTCGATGCGAATGAGCCCAAAAAAGTATTGGCATATCCGTTGGTGATCTGGAGGGCCGTTCCCATCAGTATGCAGAACATGAAGAAGACCGCCATATGCTTGACCTTAAACAGGCTGAACGCATTCAGTCCCAATGCATCACGCACGCTCCGGCCGGCACCTTTCATTGCGGTTGGGCACTGCGGCAGAGAGAGTGCGTAAAGGCTCAGAATTATTGATAAAAATCCTGACAAAACAAGTTGACTCCAGGAGTCCTGCATATGCACCCCGCCAAACCCCATGAAGTTGACCGCGAGCATGCTGCAGATAAAGCCCAGGGTACCAAAAAGACGTATGGGAGGATAATCCTTTGCCGGGTCACCTCCGGCCTGTGCGATCACGCTGTAGGAGACGGAATTGGAAAGCGCCACGGTGGGCATGAAAAACAGTATGCTCATACCGTAAAGCGGGAAAAGTGAAGCGAATTCCACCTTATCGGCCCCGCTGCAATACAAGCCGGCCGCAAGCATGAAACCACCGGCAATGAGATGGCAGATGGAGAGGGTTCTCTGAGCCTGGATATATCGGTCCGCAATGATTCCCACAAGCGCCGGCATAAAGAGTGAAACTATGCCGTTTGCAGCAAAAAACCACTTGATCTGACTGCCCAAACCCATTTGTGCAAGATATCTTCCTATGGAAATGAGATACGCTCCCCACACCGCATATTGCAGAAAAACCAGAATTATCAACCTCAGTTTCAATCCGGTAGCGATTCTCTGATTATTTGCATCCATCCTTTCAGACAACCTTAAGTTACTTCTTGGACGGCGAAGTTAGAAAAATCATTAATCAACTTATTAGAAAAATTGTTAACTTTGCGACTCATACGCACACACGTACACGTGATGGGTTTCAAAAGGACAATAGTCAGACACATTTCCACAGTCATTTCGGCGCTTCTAGCCATAATGGCCATGCCGGTACATGCCGAATTGCACTCCATGTCCGACAACCTGCTGCAGGTGGGAGACACCGTGGTAAAGAGGATTATGCCCAAGCCCGAATCCGACAGCATGTACGTAGCCACTGACTACACAGAAATCCACTTCAAGCTCAACAAGGCGGACCTTGACATCTCATACATGGACAACGGTTTGTCACTGCTCCATCTGGACAGAGTGATAGACTCGCTGGGCATTGAGAACATCACCGCTATAGAAATCATATCGCAGTCATCACCTGAAGGTAGCCTGGAACGCAACACCTGGCTGACCGAGCACCGTTCAAAGGTCATGATGGACTACATGTACCGCGTATTCCCCGATCTCAGGGACCGAATCTCAATGAACAAGGTCACCGAGTCATGGGAGAACCTCTCCCGATACGTGGCCCAGGATCCCAACCTTGAGGAGGAGACCCGCAACAAGATCCTGGAGATAATTGATTCCGATGAACTGAGCGTGGCCACCAAGAAGGCCAGACTCAAGAATACTCTGGGCAGCAACCCCAAGACAGGCAATGTATACGCCTACCTCACCAAGTACTATTACCCGGTGATCCGTAATTCAGGTATCTACATCCTGCATATGGTTGAACCGGAGCCTGCGTTCTGGCAGGAGGCCGAGGGCATATCCGTCCAGGAGCCTGCTATCAGACCTGATTCATTCCTGAATTATGTCCCGCAGCCCATTGAGCCCAAACCGGAACTCCGCAAGCGTCCGTTCATATCGGTAAAGACCAACCTGCTCTATGACGCATTCTTTACCAGAGATATGGGATGGGCACCTATTTACAACATAGAGGCCGAGCTCTATCCAACTGAGAACGGCCGATGGACCTGGCTGTTGGAGTATGAGTTCCCGTGGCACTCCATTCCCAGCAGACACCAGTACCTGCAGTGCCTGAACCTGCAGTTGGAGGCCCGCCGTTATTTCAAGAAAGCATCACGCCATTCCGGCCACTACCTGTCGGCTTACATCGGTGCCAACTACTATGACTTCTGCTTTGACCGCAAGATAGGCCACGGATATCAGGGTGAAGGATTCGGCGGCGGACTGGGTTACGGTTACGTAATGCCTCTGGGCAGCAAGCCCGATACCAGATGGAAGCTGGAACTCTTTGTCAAGGGCGGACTTTACATGTCATTCTACGATCCCTATGATGCAGGTTCACCGTTTGCCGGCAAGTATTACTACGAATGGTATGACGCTCCCAGCCTCTTCATCAGGAGAAACATGGTATTCCGCTGGGGTGGTCCCACCGGAGCGGGTGTCACCATCAGCTATGACCTCATAAGCAAGAAGGTCAAGAACAAGAAAGACAAATAACCTTTCCCTATAAACATGAAAAAAGCAGCTCTGTTACTAGCAGCATTCCTACTGCCGTTGTCTTCATTGAGTGCAGAGGAGATTGTCAAGACCGGTTGGAACATCGGTATACTCCCTGTCGTAGGATTTGATTCGGACCTGGGTTTCCAGTACGGAATATGCAGTGACATATTCAATTACGGAGACGGCTCCGCCTACCCTCAGTACAATTACAAGATAAACCTGGAGGCATCGACCTATACAAAAGGTTCAAGCGTACTGCGCTCATACGGTGAATTCAAGAACCTTATTCAGGACGGCAAGCTGTTCTTTGACATTACATATTTCAATGCACCCAAGTTCGGATTCTACGGATATAACGGATATGCCAGCAAGTATGATCCTGATTTCATAGGCTGGACTGACCCTACCGCTGTCAGGGACGATGCCAAATCCGGCTACAACCTGATGTCCCGTAACCAGTTCCGCACCGTGGTGAGCGCCCGCAAGACCATATCGGGTAACCTGAGCGCAGCAGCCGGTCTTGCATTCTACCATATCACCACAGACCGCGTATCACTTAAGGAGTATGACAATCAGCTTACCCTTTACGAGACATACCTGCCGCTCATGTCTGACCTTATCCATGAGAATGAGATGGACGGAGGTAACGTAACCCAGCTCCGCGCCGGTCTCATTTATGACTCACGTGACCATGACAGCGATCCCACAAGAGGTGAGAACGTGGAGCTGTCACTTGTATACAGCCCCGATATCATTGACGGCAACGGTTACAGCAACCTGGGAATGCACCTGAGCATAAGCCAGTTCCTGCCGGTATACAAGGATCGTCTTACCTTTGCCTACCGTGCGCTGGTACAGGCCAATCTGTGGGGTGAGATACCCTTCTACTTTGTCAACAACATCAACAGCATGTTCTTCCGCAAGATGTACACCGAAGGGTTGGGCGGAAACGCATCGGTACGTGGTCTTAACAGGAACGGCGTACTTGGCAACGGATTCCTTTTGCTCAATATGGAGCTTCGCTGGAGGATATTTGACTTTAAGCTGATAAACCAGAACTGGCAGATTGCCACCAACCCCTTCTTTGACGCCGGCAAGATACTGCAGGCTTACCGTCTGGAGGAGCAGAAACAGTATCCGGGTCTCTATAGCGGTGACGAGTACAGGGCACATTACACAGCAGGACTTGGACTCAAACTGATCATGAACCACAACATGATCATCTCTTTTGAGGGCGGCAAACCGTTTGACAAGAATGACGGAACAGGCCTATGGACCAACATCGGATTCAACTACCTGTTCTGATCCATGCGTGCCCTGCGTCTGTCCATACTGCTCCTGTGTCTGGCATTCACCCTAACGGATGCATCAGCTCAAGACAGCGATGACACCACTGTAAAGGACGGTTGGTCCGTCAATCCCGTACCGGCTCTGGCTTATGATTCGGACTTTGGTCTCATGGCCGGAGGTTTTCTGGACATAAGCTATTACGGCGGTCTCTACCCCAACTACAAGCACCGTCTATGTCTGGAGGCTCTCACCTACTCCAAGCATGCCAGTTTCTACATGTTCCATTACGATTCCAAGTATCTCATACCCGGAGTCCGTACATCGGCCAAGGTCTTTTTTGATAACAATCCGCTCTATTGGTTCTACGGATACAACGGAGCCGTACATGACTATGACCGCGACCTGAACTGCAACCATGACAACGGGATTGCCTACTACAGCTATGACCGTAAGTTCCTCAACACCAGGCTTGAGTTTGAGGGCGGTTTTTCATCACATCTGGACTGGACTGCCAAGTTCTCCTACTGGCATTACTGGATAAGGGAACTGAACTGGGAGGGATATGACCCGGACAACACCCTGTTCCGTGAGTACCGCCAGATGGGCCTGATTGAAGACTCCGAGTCAAACGGAGGTGACGTGATGGAGTTCCAGGCCGGACTTAAGTTTGACACACGTGACATAGAGGCAGCCCCCACCCGCGGCATCTATGCCGATATAAACGTAGGCTATGCGCCCGATATATTCAGCACCGGATATGACTATCTCAAGCTGGCAGCCAGGTTCCGCCAGTACCTGGGTCTGGGCAGCGAGCGTCTGGTTCTGGCCTACAGCATAGCCTATCAGGGCACTCTGGCCGGCAACCAGCCCTTCTACACGCAGTCATACATAATGAATTTCAAGCCATCTGACGGTCTGGGCGGCGCTACCACCCTGCGCGGCATACTCTACAACCGCGTCACCGGCAATGACTATCTGTGGGGCAATTTTGAACTGCGTGCCCGTGTGATTGACATGAATCTGATAGGACGCCGCATATTCGGTGTCATCACCCCCTTCTTTGATGCCGGAGCCATAGTGCGCCCGTTCCGTTTTGACCGCCAGACCGATGCACTTTACAGCAAGTATACTGATAAGTGCGCCGCTGACAATGTGACAGCCATGCCAAAGGATGAGTATCGGTCTTCACTGCTCAACAAGGCCCGTGAGCTGCATATGAGTGCGGGAATCAGCGCCCAGCTGGTGATTGACTACAATTTCATCCCCACATTCACGTTTGGCATACCTTTTGATAAAAGAGACGGTGACTACGGTCTCTACATGACGTTGGATTATATATTCTAGGAAATATGACTCAAAAAACTCCGGTCCTGCTGCTCACCGGTTATCTGGGCAGCGGTAAGACAACCCTTCTGAACAGGATTCTGACCAACAGCAAGGGCATAAA
>Ga0265299_10000714_pt1 | contig 40425 bp, 34 predicted proteins | sample AusTroGonzalo_MG_4_FD_193485 | JGI IMG/M metagenome (GOLD analysis project Ga0265299, IMG submission 193485) | Bovine rumen microbial communities from tropical cattle in Woodstock, Queensland, Australia - Gonzalo_02 | ecosystem: Host-associated > Mammals > Digestive system > Stomach > Rumen ...
ACCCGCGACGGCTCTTACCTGAACCGCGTGAAAGAATAATGAAATATTCTATCATTGTTCCCGTCTTCAACCGTCCCGACGAGGTTGACGAACTGCTGGAGAGCCTCTGCTCCCAGACGCTCAAGGACTTTGAGGTCGTTATTGTAGAAGACGGGTCACAGATTACCTGCAAGGATGTTTGCGATAAATACGCAGACATCCTTGATTTGCATTATTACTTCAAGGAGAACAGCGGCCCGGGCCAGAGCCGTAACTACGGTGTCGACCGCGCCAACGGCGAGTATGTACTCATCATCGACTCCGATGCTGTGACGCCTCCGGGCTTCATGCAGGCCATCGACGACGAACTGCGTCGTCAGCCCTGCGATGCCTGGGGTGGGCCCGATGCCGCACATGAGTCGTTCACTGACATCCAGAAAGCCATCTCCTATGCCATGACCTCGTTCTTCACAACAGGTGGCATCCGTGGTGGCAAGAAGCAGCTCGACAAGAAGTTCTACCCCCGTTCGTTCAACCTCGGCGTACGCCGTGAGGTCTATCAGCAACTGGGTGGCTTCACCAAGGAGCGATTCTCCAAGATGGCACTCTACGGCGAAGACCTCGACTTCAGTCTTCGCATCTACAAGAACGGCTACAGCTGCCGGCTCTTTCCCGAGGCGTGGCTGTGGCACAAGCGTCGCACCGACTTTAGTAAGTTTTGGCGACAGATCTATAACAGCGGCTATGCCCGCATTAACCTCTGGAAGAAATACCCCGAGGCCCTGAAGCCCGTCCACATGCTGCCAGCAGTGTTCACCATTGGTGTCGTCTGCCTGCTGCTACTCTTCCTCCTAGGGGCAGGCCTCTATATTGAAGGCGAATGGCTCGATGCCAAGGGCCTGCGTCCAACAGACAACATGCACCAAGGAGTCGGCTTCACGCTCTGCGTCCTCGCCGTCCTTCCGCTGCTGTTCTACTACGGCCTCATCTTCATCGACTCTTCCATCCGTAACCGCAGTCTGAAGGTCGGACTCATCTCCATCCCTGCCGCCTTTATCCAGCTTATCGGCTATGGCGTAGGATTCCTGGAGTCGTGGTGGACCAACTGCATCATGAAACGTGGATAAGCTGAACATCAACCAGTGGGCCGAGGAAGACCGACCGCGTGAGAAGCTCATGCGACTCGGCCCGTCAGCACTCAGCGATGCTGAGCTGCTGGCCATACTGGTTGGCAGCGGTTCCACCAAGGAGGATGCCGTCACCTTAATGAAACGCATACTGGCTGACTGCAATAACAACCTGAACACATTAGGGAAAAAGAGCATCCACGATCTTTGCCAGTTCAATGGCGTCGGTCCGGCAAAGGCCATTTCCATCCTCGCCTCTTGCGAATTAGGTAAGCGTCGCCAGCAGGAGAAACCAGAGGAGCGTCCCGATCTGGGCACCGCCACCCGCATCTACAACCACATGCATCCCTTGATGCAAGACCTCGACGTCGAAGAATTCTGGCTACTGCTGATGAACCAGAACTACCGGCTTATTAAAAAGGTTCGCATCGCGCACGGTGGCATCTCCGAAGTCACCGTCGATATCCGCATTCTCATTCGCGAGGCCGTTCTGAACAACGCCACCATCCTCGCCGTTTGCCACAATCACCCTTCAGGCAGTCTTCGCCCCAGCCGTGCCGACGACGACCTGACCAGAAGCATCCGGCAAGCATGCGACCTCATGCGCATCAAGTTCATGGACCACGTCATCATCACCGATGGCGCCTACTATTCCTACCACGAAGAGGGCAGAAACTGAAGTGCGCCCCACCCAGAAAGGCAAATTTGAAAAATAACTTGCATTTGTATGAAAGAAACATAATAATTGTTTACAAATTTGCATAAAGTTTCCTTTTTCTTGTTGATATAAAATAATAGTTGTACTTTTGTCGCAGATATAACTAGAAAACCATAAACAAATAATCGAATTATATATGAACAAGACTACTCCACTTGGGAAATGGATTCTTTTGTTTGCCCTTGCCCTCGTATTGGGTTTAATTGGTTATGGACTGCTTCAGTCATTGGCTATCCTTGTGGATAATCCGGTTCTCACGTTTCTTGGTGCGATAGTGCTGCTGTCGCTGTATTTCTTTTCCGTCAAGTTAATAGAACGCACAAAAACATCCGACCTTCCAGCAGGAAGGATAGCCTCCGACCTTGGTCTTGGTTTACTTACTGGAGCGACTTTTATGTCCTGTGTCATAGGGCTTATCGTCGCTTTCGGATGTGCCAGCATCGAGCCAGCCTATTTTACATGGAAGAACCAACTTTCTGCCTTCACTTTGTTCTTGGCTGTAGCTGTGGGAGAGGAAATCCTTTTTCGAGGCATTTTATTCCGCTGGATAGATGAGCGTTGGGGTCTTTTCCCTGCACTTGTGGTCTCCGCTATCGTCTTCGGTGCTGTGCATATTACCGAGCCAGGAGCAAGCGTATGGTCAAGCATCGCCATAGCCATCGAAGCCGGCCTACTGCTGGGTGCAGCTTATAAATGGTCTGGAACGTTATGGCTGCCAATCGGGATCCACTGGGCATGGAATTATGTTCAGGGAAACGTTTTTGGCATAGCTGTTTCCGGATCCGATGAAATGCCGAGTTTTTTCAATACAATTATGAACGGTCCCGACATCATAACAGGAGGTCTCTTTGGTGCAGAAGCTTCTGTTATAGCCGTGTGTCTGGGTGCAGCTGTGTCAGTCCTGTTTATCTCTCTGCATTTTAAGAAGATTCAAAGTCAGACTCCATGAGTATTTAGAAATACTCGTTGAGTATTGCGAAATACTCATGGAGTATTTTATGAAAGTCGGCCCCTGGCGAACGAAAGCCAACATGCGGCAGTTGTATCTCCACGAGATACGATTCTATCTCCATGAGATACGCGGCTATCTCGTTGAGATAGGATACAAGTTACTAAAGAAAATAGCCGAAAGCGTAAACTTTCGGCTATAACTTTGTTATAACGATGTAGTCATCGACTTACAGCAACTCGGGCAACTGGTAGAGACGGGTGCTGTTGCTGCCCTTGATGAGGATATAATAACCCTCGGGCTGATGCTCAGCGATGGCAGCCTTCACCTCTTCGACATCGTGGAAGTGACGATAGGTGGAGGGCAGGTCGGTGAATTCGTCGCCAACGAGCCACACTTCGTCAAGACCGCTTTCGGCCAGTTGTGCCACGAGTTTCTGGTGCTCCTTGTGGCTGCTGTTGCCCAGCTCGCGCATCTCGCCGAGGATAGCCATCTTGGGCTTCACTTCCATCAGTCGGAAGTTGTCGAGGGCTGCACGCATCGACGAGGGATTGGCGTTATAGGCATCAACAACGAGGTGGTTCTTTTCGGTCACCGTCAGCTGACTGCGGTTGTTCGAGGGCTTGTAGGCCTCAAGGGCGCTGTTGATGTCGGCAGGATCTACGCCAAAGTTCAAGCCTACGGCAATGGCGGCCATCATATTGTCGATGTTATAGGCACCGATGAGCTGTGTCTGAACTTCATACCAGACGGGCTCTAAGGTGCAGGCATCAGCAGAAGATTCTTCATTCTTCACTCTTAATTCTTCATTTTTATCCTCGAGGTTCGTGTCGGACTCGCGCCAGCGGAACTTCAGGAACGGTGCGCATGAGACGACCTCGCCGACGGTGCAGCCCTCGACATTCTCCAGATTAGTGGAGTAAGGAGCCACCCACACGGTGTCGGGCAGGATATCGACAAGGCGCTCGTTGTCGGCATTAAGGAAGACAAGGCTCTCGCCGCGACGTCCGAGGAAATCGTAGAGCTCGCCCTTGGTCTTCACGACGTTCTTGAACGAACCAAAGCCCTGCAAGTGGGCACGGCCAACATTGGTGATGAGGCCACAGGTAGGCTCTGCCGACTCAGCCAGCGTCTTGATGTCGCCAGGATGAGAGGCACCCATCTCAATGACAGCGATATCGTGCTCGGCAGTCAGACGGAACAACGTCTTGGGCACACCCACATCGTTGTTGAAGTTGCCCTGGGTGTAGAGCACGTTGTATTTCTTCTGTAGTACGGCGGCAATGAGTTCCTTGGTGGTCGTCTTGCCGTTGGTGCCGGTGATGCCGATGACGGGTATATGAAACTGACGGCGATGCTCGCGAGCCAGGTCCTTGAAGGTCTGCAGAGTGTCATTAACGAGAATGAGGCGCTTGTCCGGACAGTTCTGATTATCCAGAATGTCCGAATCATCGATGATAGCGTAGGCACAACCTTTCTCCAGGGCTTGCAGTGCAAACTTGTTACCATCAAACGACTCGCCTTTGAGTGCCAGAAAGATGCTGCCTTCCGGACAGTCGCGGCTGTCGGTAGTGATGCATGGGTGCTCCTGATAGAGCTTGTATAGTTCCTTGATGTTCATATTCTTCGTGAATTTGGGGCAAAATTACAAAAAAACTATGAACTATGAATTATGAACAATGAATTATTTTGCACTTATTCAGGAAATTCGTACTCCAGATACTGTGTGTTGCGCTCGACGGGATAGTTTGTGAGTCGCCCGGAACGTGTGATAATCGACAATATGCCATTATAGACACCATTCCCGAAGGTGTATTGTCCACCATAGATGTTGATGTGGTGAACGCGGCGAGCATCATATTTCAACAGTCGTTCAATATTGATGACAGGCATGCCGTCGATGAATACCATTGATGGCCATGAGCTGTCGTAGCTGTCTTGCTCACGGCGGACAATCAGCTGTGGTACGCCATTGATTTTTGTATTCTTGACGCAGCTTACATATTCAAGAAGCACCTCTTTAATCGTGAGGAATTGGCGGTATTCGTCAAGATTATAGGTCAGGTCGGGCTTGTTACCAAACACGGTTTCGTCATAGTCCAAAGGCTTGCTTTCCACCGCAGTGTCGTCAGCAGTGTCGCCCAGTTTCAGCTCACGCTTGGCTGGGGTAATGGCAATCTGATGTCGCTGCATGTCTAAGGAGCGAGCCTCCACTTCGCTGCGTTTGTAGTGAAACACAAGATGCGGCAGCTGTTTCGGGAGCAAGGTGACAAACGGGCTGATCATTTCGATGGGCAGACTAATGCCTGAGAATGACACAGCAGAGAGCACTAACGGCTGACGGCCGTGGACACCGTAGGTATAAAAGACGGCTGTGGAGTCGTTTATCATTTTCCCCTCGAAATAGTGTATCTGCTTTCCAACGATGGCGATGGAGGGGCGAATCTGATTGGCAGTGAAAGTGTGACCCTCATAGACATTCTTGATACGAGCCTTGATGATGTGGCCTTCCGCTTCACTCACATCGACACCCTTCCGGCTTACAAAACGGGCAGAGCCGTCCTCTGTCGCTATACAGCTATCGGCTGACACCCACTCGATATCGTCGTCCTCGCTTTTGTGAAGAGGGTTGACGACAGCGACAAGCTGATGGGAGACTTGGGCATCGTGACGGGTATAGACAGACAAGGCATAGTACCCGCTATGGAGATTGGAGGGCAGCTCGATGACACCCGTTCCTTGGCCTTCTTTAAGACCAACAACGACACCAGCCGCCATGCCATACATGTCACACAGTTCGGCATAGGCCACCAGTGCATCGTCGGCTGTGACGCTGACTCTCATCGCCTCACCGGCAAGATACCATGCACGGTCGGTCTTAACGGTTGCAGCAAAGGTGCTCAGGACAAGCACCATTGCTGCTGTCAGTGATAATATTCTATTGTTCATCTTCACAATTCTTCAATAACTTACATTCTCTTGTAATGACCAGAAGTAGGGTTCTTCGGTATATGCTCCGTTAAATCTTACATCGAGTTGCCTTTCGTATACCCATGCCGTTCGCAAAATGCCTTTCGTCTGTCTCTCATCTTCCCATGCACACAGAAACATGCCCTTCTCTACTAATATAAGGTAGTCAGTTTCACTTGGATTAATAACCCATAAGCGGGCATCCTTGTGTCGGGGACGGTAAATCGAGAAGTCATCGGCATTGAGGAAGAATCGGTATTCGCTCGTGTTCAACGAGCAGCCCACAAAGCCAATGGCATGCTTTTTTGACGTGAGACAATGGATATTGGAAGGCAGGGTGGAGGGCAGTGGCGTGAACAGACCTCCCATCTCTGAAGCTGCCTTACGCCGTGCGAGCTCATATTCGTATTCGGCCTTTGAAATGGCTCGTTGATGTATCAGACCGCTATATCTGTGAAAAAGACGTTCGTTGCCATTGCCAATGTCGTACAGTTTAATTTTCTGGATGTGCTGTCCTTCGTAGCTCTGGCTGGAGGCAAGTGTCGAATTCATGACGGTCGAATCCTTCCATCCGCGTTCAGGAAACTGGTTGTACTTATACACACGATCCATCTTCTCTGTGTCAAAAAAGAGAATGGTCGTATATTCAGGATGCACCTCCCATGTCTCGTCGTATGTCCACGAATAGTAGGTCACCTTATTAGCTTCAAAAGGAGCTTCAGGTGTGACGAGCACGTCGATACTGCTTTCCGGCGTGTTCTGCACGCCTCTTACATCGGCTATTTTCTCTGTAGGAAGCGGCTTTTGCGGCTCTGTTTCATAAATTTCGCCATCAGTCTCTATATGCAGATAATACTCCACATCAGGATTGAGCATGCCGATCATACAGGAATATTCTCCACTATATACATAAATAGGACGCCCCATATATTCATAGTACCAATAATTTTGGTTCGCTATATATTCAGAGCCGTCGGTTCCACGTACAGAGACCTTTGCATCCGTTACGACTTGACAGGAATACTCATGGAGAGCCGCTGTGCGCGACAGGGTGAACGTGTTCCACCATAAAGAACGGATGGTGCCTTCCACCACGAGCATGTGGGAATCCTCTTCAGGAATGTCGGCTTCAAATTCTTCAATACAACCCGAAAACGTAAACACCGTCACCATAGATATGGCGACAATGTAAAAATTCATAAATTTAAAAATGAAAGAATGACAGCGCTTCATAATTTTTACATTATTACATTTTTAAATTGTTCCTAATTGAATCGCATGTTAAGTGAAATGTATGGAATGGCAGTGCCAAACACAGACAACTTATAGCCAGTTATTTTCCCCCATTCAGAGACATAATAGATGGAATAGGCATTCTTGCGTGCAAGGGCATTATATACACCTATCGAGAACGATGTATGAATAAAACTTGTCAGTCTGTGAGTGGGTTCTATATTAAACGCAAGGTCCAAACGCATATAGTCGGGAATACGGTATGTGTTGCGTTTTGTATAGTAGGGCATGAAACTCAGATTATTCGAGTCGTAATATTGACCGGCAGGTACCGTTGTCGGACGGCCTGTCGCATAGTGGAAGTTGCTGGAAAGGCTATATCTCTCGGTGAACTTGAGGTTGAGCACGGCCTTTACCTCATGAGGTCTGTCGTATTCCGCCGGATACCACTCGCCGTCATTCAGAGGCATGGCCACCCGTTTGTCGTCCTGACGAAGCATAGAGCGCGAGAAAGTGTAGTTTACCCATCCATTCAACTTGCCTATAGGTTTCTTTGCCTGAAGTTCTATGCCGTAAGCCCGTCCCTTGGTGGAGATGACATCGGTCTCAAGATGGTGGTTCATCAGCAGAACAGCCGAACTGCGATAATTGAGATAGTCGCTGATATGCTTGTAATACACCTCAGCAGAGAACTCGTATTTCTTGCTGGCAGTCTCATGATAGATACCTGCGGCCATCTGCCAACCACTTTGGGGCTTGATATTACGGTCGGAAAGTTTCCAGATGTCAGTAGGTGACATAACGAGGGTGTTTGACACTTTATGGATGTATTGATGCATCGTGTTGAAACCAGCCTTCAGCGACAGGTTTTCCTGTAAAGCATAGCGAGTCGAAAGACGTATCTCAGGGGCATGATAGGTCCTGATGATGCCGGTTTCACGACGCGTCTCCAGTAAAGTCTGCTCTGATGGCAGTTCGCTGCCATCATATAGGTTCACATCACGAGGGCCAAGTGCATTGTACATGGAATAACGCAAACCGGCAGATACCGATAGTTTTTCTGTGAGCGAGCGCTCATAGTCAATGTATGCTGCGCTCTCCAATGCCTTCTCCTTCTGTAGCTGATCTGTCGAGATGCACGACTTCTCACCTATGGGCTCATACTTGCCTGCCTGTACGTTGTAATGCAGAATAGAGAGACCGTATGAGAGAACCTGCTTTTCAGACAGACGCTGACGAATATGCAGCTTACCCCACAACTGGTCAATACCGAAACTCAATCGACCTGCCATCGACGGCACGTTTCTATCTTCATTAAAATAATCGTAGTGATCGAGTCCGGCAGACAGTGTAGCCGTCACTCTTTCATTCAGAATAGAACGCCACTCTGCATCGATGTTACGGTTCTGATAGCCGTACTTGTCGCAAGAACTGAACGAAAACCTATCATTACTCCAGTATCCATATACTTTGAGACGCTGCATACTATTGAACCTCCATGTCAGTACACCACCGAAATCATTGAAATTTGCAGTACCATTCTTATAACCACTTTTTTCTGGTAAAAGTTTCAGAATCCAGTCACTATAAGTTGTACGTCCATTCAATAGTAGCGACACACGGTCCTTAACTATCGGTATCTCAATATTTGCCTTGCTGGTAAGTGCACCGATACTTGCCGAACCGGTAAGTTTCTGCATATTAGCCTCCTTCGAAGTCACTTTCAAAACGCTGCTTATCCTGCCTCCATATTCTACAGGAATACTTGACTTAAACAGCTCGACATCTTCAACCGCATCAGAATTGAATGATGTGAAAAGTCCGAACAGGTGTGACGGATTATACACAGTTCCACCGTTAAAGAGTATCAGATTTTGGTCTGTGGCACCTCCTCGCACATTATATCCGCTTGAAGCCTCTCCGACTGTAGTGACGCCAGGCAGGGTAAGTACTATTTTCATAACGTCAGACTCGCCAAAGGCAGATGGAATGTTCTTCAGCAGCTGGGGTTTGAACTTCTCAGAACCCATTATGATATTTTCCACAGCCGACTGACGACCTCCGACGACGACGATCTCAGCCAGTTCCAAGTCATCGGCAACACTTGCCTTTACTTTCTTTACGCCAGGCACCACATAGACCTTTGTCTTCGACGGAGCAACCGCCATCCGGACAGAATCATCGTCAAGAACAGGAATGCCAGCAACAAGCGAGTTCTCATCAATGGCTACGACACCTTGAGCTTTGCCATCTACGGAGTTATTTCGGCTTTCTGGTATAGGAACGACATGATGGCTCAAGTCCTCTGTCTCTTGTCTCCCAACTCCTGTTACGCTACCAACTGTTTTTATAAGGCTTTTCTCGCGCTTACGCTTTGAGAAGGAAAGACGGTTCTGTTTCGCAAACTGTTTTATCTGCTTTTTCTGTTCAGGAAAGAGTTTGGCTATATCCGATACACGTTTCACGTAATAGCTTTCTCCATCCGGAGTAATCAACGTATAATGTTCTTTGGTGCTAAGAATCTTTTGTGGTATTTTACTACCGAAAGTGCTTTCTCCTCCTATGACTTTCCGCACACTATGATAAAGACGAATACCATTAGTGCTACCGTCATGAAGCAAAGCAGCGTATTGTGAGCTATCCTCCGGATTATGCACGAATCTGTAGCCATCTATCTCAAACCAGTCTATATGTTCCTGTTCAGGCAGACAGTAATACTTTCCCACAGGAGAAAGAGCAACCACTCTCTGCTTCAATTGATCGAAACGGAGTTGAACATGATCATAAACCACGCCATAATAGCTGATACGGCCATTATATGTATTCGTATTACCTTTATAATATGGCATGTCATGCCACAACAATTTGGGGTATTGCGGTTCAATTGGCCCCACATATAGGCGAGCAAAATCAGAAGCAGAGGAGAAATACTCCTGAGCCTCAACATCGTGTACGATTGTCATCATACAGATAAATACAAACAAATACTTTTTCACGTTTATGGTTTACTCGCTAGTTTTTTGAGCGTTTTTAGTTATTCTTGCTACTTAAATAAACACAAAGGTAAGAAAACCTTGCATGATACGAAAATTCTTTAACATAGTTTTACTTTCCGGTGCAACTGTTTCTCTCGTTTTTGGAGTACTTTACCATCTTTGATGGTGAAATTACTACGTCTCGGCAAAAAAAGAAACAAGTTTCTTTGTTTTGCGCTCGACTTTTCGTAACTTTGCCACCGAAATGAACTATACACTCAACGTGAAAGGGCAGCTGATGGATCTCAGTCGCCCACAGGTGATGGGTATCTTGAACGTGACACCCGATTCTTTCTATAGTGAGAGTCGTGCCCAGACAGAGCACGATATTATGGTACGTGCGCGTGACCTTGTCAACCAAGGTGCTGCAATCATTGATATCGGTGCCTGCTCTACCCGTCCTGGCTCGACACTGGCCAGCGAGGAAGAGGAAATGCAGCGGTTGCGTCTGGGATTGCAGACTGTTCGCGCTGAGATGCCGTCAGCAGTACTCTCAATAGACACCTTCCGTTCTAACGTAGCCCGTATGGCTGTCGAGGAGTTCGGTGCTGATATTATCAATGATGTCAGTGGCGGTTGTGAGGAGATGTTCCGACTGGTAGCGAAGATGGGTGTTCCCTATGTGCTGTCATCGGTGGAGGCATCGATGCACGATATGCTGCTGGTGCTCGCAGAGAAGGTGCAGCAATTGCGCGACTTAGGACAGAAGGATATCATTCTTGATCCGGGCTTTGGCTTTGGTAAGACGCTGGAACAGAACTACGAGGTGATGCACGAACTGGAACGTCTGCAGGTGCTGGAGTTGCCCATTCTTGTCGGCGTTTCCCGTAAGTCGATGATTTTCCGTAGGCTGGACTTTACACCTGCTGAATCGCTGAACGGCACAAGTGTACTGAACACCATATCGCTGATGAAGGGGGCTTCTATCCTGCGTGTCCACGACGTGAAAGAGGCCGTGGAGTGCGTGAAGATATGGGAAGGAGTGAAGGAGGGGAAGTAGTAAGGAGAGAAGGAGTTAAAGGAGTAAAGGGAGTAAAGTAAAAAGAAGTATGTTCTTTGAGATAGGAGTGAAAGATATCATCGACATTCTGCTGGTAGCACTGATGCTCTATTACATCTACCGGTTGATGCGCGAGTCACGCTCACTGAATGTCTTTGTGGGCATCATGATATTTGTCATGGTGTGGCTTTTCGTGTCGCAGATTTTGGAGATGCGGCTCCTGGGCACCATTCTCGACAAACTGGTGTCGGTGGGTGTCATTGCCCTTATTATCCTGTTTCAGGAGGAGATACGCAAGTTCTTTTATCACCTTGGTACCCATAAACGGTTCCGCGGCCTTACCAATCTGTTTACGTCGAAAACAGCGGCAGAGAAGAACCGTCAGGAACAGAAAGGAATCATTATCCCCGTTGTGATGGCTTGTCTGTCGATGTCGAAGAGCAAGGTTGGAGCTCTCATTGTGATAGAGCGGAGTTCGCCGCTCGATGATGTTATACGTACCGGCGAGATTATCAATGCCGACATCAAGCAGCGCCTCATTGAGAACATCTTCTTCAAGAACTCTCCGCTGCACGATGGTGCAATGGTCATCTCAAAGAAACAAATCAAGGCGGCTGGCTGTATCCTGCCTGTCAGCCACGATCTGGATATCCCCAAGGAGCTGGGATTGCGTCACCGTTCGGCCTTAGGTATCTCGCAGGAGAGCGATGCCATTGCCATCGTGGTCAGCGAGGAGACGGGCACTATCTCAACAGCACTACATGGAAAATTCCAGATGCGATTGTCGGCAGAGGAACTGGAGATATTCCTTACTCGGAATCTGGAGTAGGGAGAAAAAGAAAAGGGAGCGTTATCGCTCCCTTTCTGCTATGCATTCCATTTCCACAAGCCACGCTGGGCGACACACCTTTGCGTGAGTAATGATGCGTGGCACGTCGGGGTAGACCTTTTCCATGTATTTATCGACGACAACGGCATCGGCCAAGTCGCGTAGATAAATAATGTAGTATTTCACATCCTTCATCGTTGCACCACCGTCAGCCAGCAGCGCACCGATGTTCTCAAGCAGACGCTCTGTCTGTTTTGTGACGTTGCCGATGTTGATGACCTCGCCGCGATTGTTGATGCTGGCTGTTCCTGAGATGAAGTACTGATACTTCTGTGGCAGGCTGATGCGTACGCCACGCTCGAAGGCCACACCATACTCGTGTGTGGGATTCAGGTGGTCAAGTGCATGCAGGAAGAGCTTGTCCTCAGGCTGTATGTCACGAGCCGTCAGGAAGTCGATGGCTACGCAGACATTCTTGCCGAGCGAACGTCCGCCAATGCCGGTAGAGGCAATGAAATGGGTGTCGACGGTCAGACCATGCTGACGGAATACGTCGTTGCGTGCTTTCACCACACCATCGTAGTTGGTGTCGATGTCGCGCACATAGATCCACGTCCTTACGCAGTGATCCTTCAGGTTCAGTCCCTGCTGTTTCAGCCAAGCAATGTACTTGTCGAAGAGCATGATGGTCTGGACATAGGAGCCGAAGTTGGAAATCTCGTCGTCGGTCAGTCGCAGACTCTGCAACGTGAAGGCATCAGCCTCGTCGCTGGTCTTCAGCAACACTCCGATTTTGGTACCGCCGATGGGCGACTGCTGGATGATGGTATGGGCAGTATTAGCAACAACGTCGGTCATGAGCGGTGAGTGGCACAGCTCATCGTACTGGTTGGCAATGTCGCTAAGGAACACTTTTGTGTAGTGTAGTGTGCGTCCCTCCTGTCGTTCACTCTTCAAGTAGTCACATGCCTTGTCATAGAGGTCTGCCAACCGCTCTGAAAAGAGGCCGTTGCCGTTATCGGTGAGGATGGTATATTTGTCCATTGTATTATTTGCTCAGTTTTTCTACATATTTCACGGGCTCGCCGTCGCTGGCCTTCAGCACGTTGGCAAAGTCCTGTGGCTTGATGTTGACGCGTCCCTTCATGAATTCCGGAACGTTATAGCTCTTCATGAACTGACGGTGGTAGTCCGGGGCGGCCTGTGGCAGCTCGAAAGGCTTACTGCCTTTGCCGTCCTTGTCGATGTGCGCAATGAAGGGACGGGTGAAGTCGCCATCATCACGACGGCTGCTGAAGATGACCCAGCGGCCGTTACTCGACCATGAGTGGTAACTCTCGGTATCAGGTGAGTTAATCTCTTTCATCGGACGGACGCTGCCGTCTGTGAGGTCAAGCATCCAGAGGTCGGCCTCGTGATGCCAGATGTGGAACACACCATAATTGCCGAGGGTGAACATCAGGAAACGGCCATCGGGCGAGATGCGTGGCAGCGTAGCGCTCTTGCCGAGGCTGTCGGCTGCAAAGACGAGCTCACGGGGACCGAAGGTACGACTGTCGATGTCGAAGCTCTTCTTGTAAATATTGTATTTCACCTCTTTGGCACGTTGGATGACCTGAGTACCATGATCGGTTGTGTCGGGGAACTCAAAGTGGGCGCTGCAGTAGTAGACTGTCTTGCCGTCAGGAGCCCAGAAGGGGAAAACCTCGAACTCCTCCGGGTCGTTCTCGATGTTGGTTACCTCGTTCTTCTCTACGTCGTAAACAATGAGGTCGCTGCCAGAGTCGAACACCTCAATCTTGTTGCGGTTGCGAGTGTGGAATATCTGACTGGTCTTGTTTGTAGAATAGACGATGATAGGCAGCCATGGGTGCCATGTGGGATAGACGCCAGCCGAGAGGATGGAGTCGTTCTTCATGTTGATCTTGCGTATCTTACCATCGTAGCAGATGACGGTACCACCATGAGTCTGACGGGCGTGGAACTGCATGCGCTCGGGGTTATACTGCTGGTAGTTGTGACAGTTGACGCACTGGCCGTTGGTCTCTGTTCCGCAGAGCATGTTGTCGACCATCACCTCCTCGTCGTAGTTCTCCAGGCAACGCTGGCTCAGCGTCAGCTCCTCGTAGGCCACATAGGATGGCGAGATGAGACGATAGCTAATGTAGGGGTCGATGCTGTCGTTCGAGACGTTGATGCTGAAAGGACGGTAGCCCTTCCACTCCTCGCCTTGACGGGCGTAGACCTCAACGTTGATTGCCTTGCCAGCAGCCTGTGCCGTCAGTTCGTGCCACTCGCTCATGCTGGGCTGCACGGCATCGCCGCCACAGACGACCTCTGCATTGCCTGCTGTGAGACGTGCTACAATCTCGTCGCAGGCACCATCCCACTCAAATGTCAGCGGGGCGATATTGATGGGAACGGTGACATCGGTGTAGTCGGGGTATATCTTCGGAGCCTTGTCTACCTTTGTGAAAGTCTCGGGCACACTGGCGTTGCGACAGCCCGTCAACGCCAGGATCATCATCAGTATGCTGCAATATATACTTCTTTTCATTTGTCTGAGTTGCTTAATACAGTTTCTGGTTTCTGACGAAATAATAATCATAATAGTAGGTCTGTCCGAAACGGGGATAGAGTGCACGTGCCATTCCCTCCTCGCTCATGTTGGCATACTGTTGGGCTTCTTTCATCAATTCTTGATAGGTCTGGACAACACTCTCGTCAAACGGCATGTTGCTGGTGTCAACGGTCTTTTCCAACTGGCCGTAAAGGTAGGCTGCCTCCTGCAGGTGTGTCGGCATGCGCTGGTCCATGTGGCTCCGGGCGTAAGGGAAGAAGTTACGCCAGAAGGTCGGGATGTCCTTGGTCCAGATGGCTGCATAGACGGCCTGCTCCTGATAGAGAGGGTCTGTGCTGGGGTTCGAGGCAAACTGGTTCATGATAAACTTCTCGATAATGGTGTTATCACTGCCCAGTACATCGTTACAGCGTGTCAGGTGGAATACAGGCTCGAACTCAGAGTCGGCATGTAGTTTCTTCTGGTCGAGTAGTGTCTCATAGCGGCTGGCCCACTCCTTGTGGTAGCGGGTGTGCTTCAGCAGATTAAGGTATTTACGGGCGATGCGTGGCTCTCCGCTGACGAGTGTGCAGCGCACGAAGTTCTTCAGCATCTCTGCACGCCAACCACGTTCCACACCGTCCTCCATACACCAACGGTAACCGTAGTTGTACTGGCCGTAGTGAAAGTAGAGAGGTACGCCGATGATGTCGACCATTGCCACGGGGAATGGGGCATCGCTGGCTTTGGCGCCAGTACGGTAGTTATACATCGTGTCGCCCTGACGGCCGAGGCGGAACAATGCCAGGTTCTTCATCAGAACGATGGCGCGTGTCGGTTCGTCGTCGAGCGAGGCAGCTTCCTGGCGTACGCCCTCCCAGTCGAGGTTGGCCATGAGACGCTGCATCGTGAGTTCCTTGTGGAAGTTGTAGTCCTTGTACCAATAGCGCTGTACGCCATAGACCAGTGCGGCAAGCAGCACCACTTGGCAGATGCCCCATTTCAGGGGGCTCTTCACTGCCGTCTCTGGCTGGCGACGGTATAGCAGGGCAAAGGCTATGAGTGAAGCTACTAAAATGTAATAAGGTATGTAGTAGGTAGCGTACTCTTTATCAATGAAGAAGAGCGGCAGTCCCTGCCACAGGATGTTTACGATGTTGGTCTGATAGAACACGTAGTTGTAGTAGAACAGCGGGAAGAAAGCGATGCTCAGTAGCGCCACTGCTGACGTCAGCAAACGTCTGTTACGCTTCATATCGTCGAGTCGCCACGTCAGCACACCGCAGAGCAGCGTTGACACTAACCCGTAGAAACCTATCAGCGGATAGAGCACGGCAGTGCTCACGGCGACATAAATCTGTCGCAGGAAGAAGCGCTGGGGCATCAGACGGAACAGCCACACATTGGCCACGGCGATTGTCGTGCCGATGGTAGCGGCAAAGAAGACACCACGTAGCTTCAGGTAATATAGCCAGTAGCCAAGGCTGACATCACTCAGCAACAGGGCTGCAACGGGGATGAGCAGCAACGTAGCCCACTTCATCGGAATGCGGAAAGTCCGGCCTGTGACAAACATCAGCAGTGCCCACCACAGACACAGCAGGGTAACTCCTATCCACGGGTGGTAGAAGAACTCGGTGAACCAGCTGCCCAGCCACATCAGTAGCCAGCCGGCCTCCACCATCTGTTGTTTCAGAAACAGTGGTGTGTCGAGAAACAGGTTCAACTCCTGTGCTTTCCAAAGATAGTCACTCTCGTTTCTCAGTAGGTAGTAAGTAATGACTGCAAGGGCGGTCAGTAGGATGGCCGGACATAGCAGTCTCAGTTTTTCCTTCATAGTTTTATAAATTTTGCGTGCAAAATTAGCCAAAAAAAATGAATTAAAAGAGCGTTCCGGGAAAAAACTATGCGATTGTTTGCGCTATTCGGATAATTTTTGTACTTTTGCACTCCGCGATAACACATATATCATAATAATATTCGAAGCAAACTATGGATTTACTGAGTCAAATTGTTGCGCGTGCCAAGTCAGACAAGCAGCGCATCGTGCTCCCCGAAGCTGAGGAGGAGCGTACTCTTTGTGCTGCCGACCGTGCGTTGGCTGACGGTCTCGCCGACATCATTCTGATTGGCAACCCCGAGAAGGTTGCGGCTCTCGCTAAGGAGAAGGGCCTGCAGCATGTTGGTAAGGCCACCCTCATCGATCCCGAGAACTATGACAAGAGCGAGGAGCTGGCTGAGAAGCTGGCCGAGATCCGCAAGTCGAAGGGCATGACTATTGAGGAGGCTCGCAAACTGATTAAGAACCCCCTGTATCTGGGCTGTATGATTATCAAGACCGAGGGTGCCGACGGTCAGATTAGTGGTGCTCTGTCTACGACAGGCGACACGCTGCGTCCTGCCCTCCAGATTATTAAGTGCCAGCCGGGCATTACCTGCGTCAGCGGTGGCCTGCTGCTCATTTCTAAGCAGAAGCAGTATGGTGAGGATGGCGTCCTCGTTGTAGGCGACGTTGCCGTAACGCCGATGCCTGATGCTGCACAGCTTTCACAGATTGCCGTCTGCACGGCTCAGACCGCTAAGGCTGTGGCCGGCTTTGCTGAGCCCCGTGTGGCTATGCTGAGCTTCTCAACGAAGGGTTCTGCCAAGCATGAGGTCTGCGACAAGGTGATTGAAGCTACACGTCTGGCTAAGGAGATGGCTCCCGACCTGAAGATCGACGGTGAGTTGCAGGCTGATGCTGCTCTTGTGCCCTCTGTAGGTGCCAAGAAGGCTCCCGGTTCCGACATTGCCGGTAAGGCTAACGTCCTCGTATTCCCCAACCTCGAAGTGGGTAATATCGGCTATAAGATGGTGCAGCGCCTTGGCGATGCTATCGCCATCGGTCCCGTGCTGCAGGGTATCGCCCGTCCTGTCAACGACCTTTCTCGTGGCTGCTCTGTCGATGACATCTATTACATGATTGCCATCACCTGCTGCCAGGCTATGGACGCCAAGAAATAGTTGATAGTTTAAAGTTTATAGTTTATAGTTATGAAAATATTAGTATTAAACTGCGGTTCTTCGTCTATCAAGTACGCTCTGTACAACATGGACGATAAGAGCGTGATGACCAGTGGCGGCGCTGAGCGTGTGGGTCTTGACAACGCCTTTGTCAAAGTGAAGCTGGCCAACGGCGAGAAGAAGCAGATTATGCACGACATCCCTGAGCACACAGAGGGAGTGAAGTTCATCTTCTCACTGCTTACCGACCCGGAGATTGGTGTCATCAAGTCGCTCGACGAGATTGATGCCGTAGGCCACCGCATGGTGCACGGCGGCGAGAAGTTCAACAAGTCTGTTGTCCTGACCGACGAGGTGTTGAAGGCCTTTGAGGAGTGCTCTGACCTCGCTCCCTTGCATAACCCTGCCAACCTGAAGGGTGTCAATGCTGTGAAGGAGCTGATGCCTGGTCTGCCTCAGGTGGGTGTCTTCGATACCGCCTTCCACCAGACCATGCCCCCGAAGGCTTATATGTATGCAATTCCCTACGAGCTCTACGAGAAATACGGCATTCGCCGCTACGGCTTCCACGGCACCTCTCACCGCTATGTCTCACAGCGTGCCTGTGAGTTCCTTGGCATCAAGGCCGAGGGCACGAAGATGGTGACCTGTCACATTGGTAACGGTGGCTCTGTCGCTGCTGTCGTCGATGGTAAGTGTATCGACACCTCAATGGGTCTTACGCCGCTCGAAGGTCTCGTCATGGGTACTCGTGCTGGCGATATCGACGGTGGTGCTGTGACGTTCATTGAGAAGAAGCTGGGTCTCGATGCCGACGGTATGTCGAACCTGCTCAACAAGAAGAGTGGTGTGGCCGGTCTCACCGGTGGTAGCTCTGATATGCGCGATGTAGAGAATGCCGCCAAGAATGGTGAGCCCAAGGCTGTGTTGGCTCAGGAGATGTACTTCTACCGCATTAAGAAGTATATCGGTGCTTACGCTGCTGCTATGGGTGGTCTCGACGTGGTAGTCTTCACTGCTGGCGTCGGTGAGAACCAGATTGGCATGCGCTCTGCTGTCTGCAAGGACATGGAGTTCCTCGGCATCAAGTTCGATGAGTCGAAGAACAACGTCCGTGGCGAGGAGGCTATCATCTCTGCCGACGATTCGAAGGTCAAGGTTGTCGTCATCCCCACCGACGAGGAGTTGATGATTGCCACCGACACGATGAATCTGCTGTAAATGAGAGACACAGAAACATAATAAGAAAGGGCTCACCATCGTGAGCCCTTTTCTTTTTCTCCTTTACTCCTTACTCCTTCCCTCCTTTACTTTTACATCTGACTCTCACCTTCAATGTACTGCGACATGTGCAGGTGCTCGCCGTCCCAGACGACGTAGGAGAACTGGCTTATCCAGTCGCCGAGAATCATCATGCGTGCCTTCTTTGTCAACTGCAGGTCTACCTCGATATGACGGTGCCCATAGATGAAGTAATCTACGTTGGAGTGATACTGTATGTACTTTTTCGTGTAGAGCACCAGATGCTCACGATTCTCGCCCATATAGGGTGGCTCTTCGCCGTTAGGTCGTTTCATACGCGAATGCTTGGCCCACGATTGCCCTATCCACATGCTCCAACGGGGGTGCAGTGTGGCCAATGCCCATTGGCATACACGGCTGTGGAACAGCCAGCGTAGGAACTTGAACTTCTTGTCGGGATCGCCCAGTCCGTCGCCGTGGGCCAGGAAGAATATCTTGCCGTAGAGCTCAGTCGTCAGCGGTTGTTTGTGCACGATGACACCACACTCGCGCTCCAGGTAACCGAAGGTCCAGATGTCATGATTCCCCGTGAAGTAGTGCACCTCGACGCCCATGTCCGTCAGTTCCGACAACTTGCCGAGAAAGCGCGTATAGCCCTTGGGCACCACGTACTTATATTCAAACCAGTAGTCGAACATATCGCCAAGCAGATACACCGCTGCCGCCTTCTCCTTGATGGAGTCAAGGAACCTGACCAGCCGTCGCTCCTGCATGCGACGATGGTCAATGGCCCATGAGCCAAGGTGAGCATCCGAAAGGAAATATATATTCTTCATCTTTTTTCGAAATAACGTGATAACGATATAACGTAATAACGTCGCGTCATTTTTAGTCGAATCCCAGTTCTACCCGTGCTTCTTCTGACATCATACTCTGGTCCCATGCCGGCTCGAACACGAGGTTCACGTTGGCACCCTTGATGCCCTCGACGCTCTCCACCTTCGTGCGTACATCTTCTAATATGAAGTCGGCTGCAGGGCAGTTCGGAGCCGTGAATGTCATTTCCAACTCTACTGTCGAGTCCTCCTGCACGTCAATCTTGTAAATCATTCCCAGGTCATAGATGTTGACGGGAATTTCTGGGTCATAGACGGTCTTCAGCACGTCCACGATCCGTTCTTCCAATAGCGTTTTCTCTTCTTGTGTCATAATCATTTCGTTTTTCTGTGGGCAAAGATACGAAAAAACTAAATAATTCTCTGCATTTTAATGTTTTTTTGAACATTTGTTTCGTTATCTGCAAAAAATGACTATCTTTGCACCTGCGACCTCTCGTCGTATCTTCTCGTAAGAGGCAGGAACGGCAACTGGGAGGGAGCACCACATGATGGATTACGTCGCTGACGCTTCGTTTTTGAAACAAACTATTATCTCCCAATGAACCATTCAACCAAATTCATGCTGATGATGCTCATGTCGTTCACGATGATGACGGCACGAGCTCAGGAAAAGACATTTGAGAGCACTTCGCTCGAAGTGATTAACAAAGAATGGAGCACCAAGACCATTGATAATGTGGTTAACGGCAGTCTTGGCATCATGCTGGAGCGCTTCGACCAGACGTGGCCCACATGGATGATTGGTGCCATCAGGAACACGATGGAGAAAGGGCTCGACAAGGAAGTGCTCGAAGAAGAGACGGAGCTCACCGTTATTGTTGATGCGAAGCATGGTTTTGCTTCGGTAGGCGATGGCGGCACCGACGGCGAGTATATGTCGGCCTGTTATTGGAGCCGTTCCAACGGCCATAAGCTGTTGGCTGTCCTTCTGGGCAAGCCCACAGACCCCTGCATAGAGGTGTTGTGTACCTACGACTACGATCCGCAGAAGAAAAGGCTTACGCCAGAGCCCGACATCCTGAAGGGCTACCGCTGGGGCGACAGGGGAGAATACAACCAGATATTCTGTCGACTACCCAGGACGGGTAAGAACGTGCTGGTTGACGATTGGAGTGGCGATGACGGCCCCGTACAACATACGTTTATATGGGACGGTATGAAGCCCGTTTATTCGAAGACTGAGCCTCTCAATCTCGATGATGACAAATAATATGGATTCAGAAATGCAAAACAGAATGAACAGACTTCTTTCAATCCTTGCCGCCCTGATACTGTCGATGACGACTTGGGCTGATGTGCTCGGCGTTTATAGTTTCGAGGGCACGCTGGGTGACAAGATTCCCGTGAGGCTCAAGTTTGCCGTCAATGGCGATGAGATTGCCGTGGGCGAGATCTACTATCCCAAGGCCAAGAACCCTGCGCCTATCCTTGTGGTTGGTGAGCCGACGGAGGATGGCTGGTATTCCCTGAAAGAATATCAGAGCGATGGCACCGTTACAGGCACGATGTTGTTCAAAATTGACGGTGAAGACAACGCTGACGGACCTTATATCTCTGAAGGTACATGGACAAATCCGCGAACAGGGAAGAGCCTCCCCATGAAACATTTCGAGTCAAACGGGCAGGTGGTTCAGGTGCCCGAATATCTCGACTACGAGGACCCTCAGAACATCGGACGCGAGTATGCCTATTCCGTCTGGAATCCCGGCTACGGATCGATGATGGGCGGTTGTGTAAAGTTTCGTGGAGCAGGCAAGCACAAGCTGCACTTCGAGGTGAGCAATGCCCCTGGCAACATTGCTGAGGGCAAGAGTGCCCCCGACCGTCCTGCCGTGCTGGGCGACTACACCTACGACTGGTTTGTATATGAGAATGTCAACGATTGTGGCTACGGCTTCAGTGCCCATTTCTTCAAGAAGTTCGTGGTGTTGAAGACTATTACGGGCCCCGAGACGCTCAACTGCTTTGGTCATGGCGTTGCCTTCGACGGCGTCTATATTAAGGTGAAGCAGTAGCCTGTCGGCTAGAAAGAAAAAGGGTCGGGAGAGCAAATCTTCCGACCCTTTTCGCGTAAAGGAGCCTGGCCTTTCCGTACAACTATTTAGCAGCGATAAGTGTGGATGGGGTTGTGACGTACGTCTCGCTGACAAGCTGATAGTCAGAGGATTTCTGGTCGCGCAGGTAGCAGCAGACATAGTTGACGTCGACATCAGGTATCAGTGAATAGACCATCTTCTCTACGGGCAGGTCGAAGCTGTCGGTAGCAATGTTGTAACGGCTATACTCGGCATTGTACTTAGTGCCGACAAGAGCGTAGTCATGACGGCTGGCGCATGTCCAGCGGTCCAGGCTGTCGTTCCAGCGGAAGGTGGTGCGACTGGTCAGCTTGCCATCGGCAGCATAGGCGTACTCATACTTCATGTGTGGCTTCAAGGTCGTCATGCCCTTGCGGTTGTCGACGTTCTTATAGACATACATAGTGGTAAGGTCCTTTCCTGTCCATTCGGCATTGAAGAGGTATTTGCCATTGGTCTGGTGGATAACTGTCTCATAGACGTTGTTCACGGTCTCTGAGGTGAGGACTTGTGCCTTGGCACTCATGGCGGTTACGCACATCATCAGGGTTGCAATTACTAACTTTTTCATTGTTGTTCAGTTTTAAAGGATTGGTACTTTGTTCTGTTTAAATTGTTGTTTTACTTGTTAGACGCATGTTCTTTCTGTTTTGCTACAGACTTGCGTCGTTTTTTCTCCCTTTCTTTGTCCGTTAGACGTTTGATGGTTGCAGAAAAGTTGCAAGCGAAGGAAAATTGCAAATAAATTTGCATTTTCACTCGGTTTGCACTACCCTTGACTTCGTCGAAGATAGGCTGCACCTCGGAAAATTGCAAATAAATTTGCATTTTCACTCGGTTTGCACTATCTTTGTCGGCGAAATGAAGAAATGGCTAACAGGCATCTTGGCGATGCTGGCGGCACTGACAGGTTGCCAGCGGAGTGAGCCCCAGGGCACAAAAGCGCTGGAGATGGGACAGGCGGTGTACTACTGGCGCACGGAACTGCGGCTGGACTCCGTGGAACGGGCTTTCCTGCGTACACACGATATTAAAAAGGTGTACTGCCGCTATTTCGACGTAGTGATGCGCGACGGAGAGCCGATGCCCAACGCTACCCTGCGGTTTAACGACACGCTGCCAAAAGGCATCGAGATGGTGCCGACCATCTACATCACAGAGGACTGCATGCACGCAAGGCACGAATGGCTGGCCAAGAAACTGGTGGAGCGCATTCGGCAGATGAACGAGACAAACGACATTAGCGGTGTCAAGGAGATACAGATTGACTGCGACTACACGGCCCGCAGCCGCAAGACCTACTATGAGTTCCTGAAAGAAATTCAATATCAATTATCCGCTCGACCAAAGGTCGCTTGCTACCGAAGGGACGCAAGAATTATCAATTGTCGATTGTCCACCACCATCCGCCTGCACCAACTGTCGATGCCTGCGCCCCCTGTGGACTATGGTGTGCTGATGATCTACAACACGGGCGACCCGCAGAAGTTCATGGAACGCAATCCGATTCTCGATATGCGCGATGTGGCACCATACCTGAACCGCCTAAAGGGCTATGCGCTACCGCTGGCAGCGGCCTATCCCGTTTATAGCTGGCAACGACAGATTCACGGCGTACACATAGAGCACAAGGTGGAGGCCGACGAGATACTGCGTGTAAAGACGGCTGTGGAGTCGAAAAGACCGGAGCTGCGACGCGCTATAATGACCTACTGCTTGGACAAAGAAAACATCAACAGATATAAAACCGAAACGTATGAAGCGATTTATCATCATTAGCCTGCTGACAGTACTGGCACTGCCCATGAGTGCCTGTATCTGGTTCACGAACTACAACAACTACTTGTTCAGCCCCTACGACATGAATGAGTTCCGCAGTCGTGTGGAGGCGACATGTAACGACAACTGGAAGGCCTATTTGGGTTCAAAGGAGGAGTACTACTGGTTTGATGCCGACGAGGCCATTAAGACAGCTCGCAAAAAGAACGACCTGCTGATGGTGACCTACATCCAGAACCTGCAGAAGTACCTGCAGTGTGCGGACGAGAAGCGGCAGGAGCAGTGGGACTATCCCACGAAGGAACAGCTGGCCAAGCGCCGTCAGACGCTAATAACCGTTCGCAACTATGCCCAGACGAAGCTGAAGACGCGTCTGCGCTCACAGCACGCCCTGCTGGTGATGCGCTGCAACATGCTGCTGGGGGAGCACCCTCAGAACGTTACCTTCTGGAACACCACTGGCTCTACGATGATTGAGAGCGTCTATCGCGACATGATGCGCAACATCTTTGCCGGTGCCCTCTACAAGACGGGCAGCGAGTATGAGGCATCTCAAGTATTCGCCGAACAAGGTGACTGGGAGAGCTTAATGACGATGTACTACGAGAAGCGCTCCTGTGCGGCCATCCGTCAGGAGTATCAGCGCCATCCCGACTCTGCCGTGCTGCCCTTCCTGCTGAAGGACTTCGTGAACAACGCTCAGGAGGCGATTGACGCCGGTAACGACGAAGAGGGTTTTGGCGGCAAGCTCTTCATCCGCGATATCACGAAGCAGGAGGCCCGCCAGATGTGCCAGCTCTGTCAACAGGTGGTACGCGAGGGCAAGACTGATGTCCCCGTGATGTGGCAGAGTGCCAAGGCTTGGTTGGAGTTCCTCTTCGACAACAAGCAGCAGGCCGTCAGCGACATCACGAAAGCAGAGACTATGGGAGGCACACAGCGCATGAAGGACAATGCGAGGGTACTGAAATTCTACATCACCGCCTCGCAAATGCCGGACGGCAAGGCCTTCGACAACTACGTGGCCGAGGAGATGGAATGGCTCGACACAAAGCTGAAGGACAACGTATTCTTCAGCGATGCCCAGGCACGCATCACCCACCAAATTCTGATGAAGCGCTACAACACACAGCCCAACCGTCTGCTGGCTATCGAGAAGGTAACGGGCTGTTCGGAATACGATGACTGCATCGACACCATCAAGGTGGAATCGCTGCTGAAATATATGGTATATACGCAGGCACCATCGGCCAACGCCCTCGACAGATACCTGAAGAATGGGCTGAAGAATAGTCCGAAGAGCACCGACTATGAAGCACAACTCAACGACCTGGTGGGCACAAAGTACATGCGCCTGTGTCAGTGGGACAGGGCCATCGGTTGGATACAGAAGGTGCCGCTGTCGTTCTATCAGGAGCAGGGCTACGCCCGCTATGCCACCTTCCGTAAGTTCAATGTCGAGCCGTGGGTGAAGCGCCAGTGGGACGACGAAGAGCGCCCGCAAATGACGCTGAAGACGAATCCGAAGCTGGCATTCGTCAAGGAGATGCAACAAATGGAAGCCAGTGAGAAGGTGCTCACAGGCAAGGCTCTTCAACAATGCTACTACGACCAGGCTGTGCGCTACGCTCAGGCCAGCTATACAGGCGACTGCTGGTATGTAATGCGCAACACAAAAAGCGTTATGGACACCGTCCGTCTGAACGAGACCGACCTTGCCGCCAAGGCTGCCACCCTGCTACGCAAGGCCAGTGCCACCAGCGACTTTGCCTTGAAAGAGAAAGCGCTCTTCGGATTGAGCTACGTCTATATGAATCCGTCGCGCTGGTACGATGACGTGTGGGACGACAACACTTACGAATACAGTCGTAAGTCCAACCGCCAGTCAACCCAGTGGCAGGCTTTCGCCACGCTGGCCGAATTTGAAAAGAAGAACGCGACACGTACCAGTTCGTACGTATCGCGATGTGACGAATATCAGCAGTTCCTGAAGCGCTACCGCCAGTAGCCCTTGGAACTTTCCATTGTCATTGGTAGCGACGCCTGACGTCCAGCGCCTGACGCTCCAGCTCCTTACACATCTTCTCCGGCCTCCAGTCGGGGAAGATGTTTTCTATCTGGTAGCGGTGTGCCTTCTCTGCCGGCAGGACCGTCTCTGCTATGCGCAACTCTTCCTTAAAGATAAATTTCACGCGATTCGACTGTGGTGTAATGTCGTGGCCCTGCATATCCGTTGTGTGGAACTCCAGGAATTCGTTGTCCACCGACCGTATGCCGTAAGGATCGAAGCGCTCCTTCGGCATCAGCTCAGGTGTCTCCAAACGGGTGTTCAGCCACACACAGCGCGGATGGGTGTGCCAGCCACGGGCAAAGTAAGCCGGCGAGACAATATTGCGGATGGTGCACTCATTGAACACATAGCCCCAGTTGGTCGTCGATGTGCGTGGCGCCGCGATGATGTTGTAGTCAACGCCCTCCTTGCATTTCTCGGTGACAATCAGACAGCGGTTGAATACGACATCGCCGGCACCGCATAGGAAGTCGATGGTGCCGTGCAGTTCGCAGTCCTCGAAATAGTGTTGGCATTCTTCGCTGTGGCTGTAATAGGTATCCTGATACGACAGCATCCTCACGCGCTTGAAGATGACGCGGTTGCCCTTATCCTGCCAGCAGACAGCGCGTCCGGCAGCCCCAGAGTGGTAGTAGTCGAGGTCGTTCTTCAGCGTCAGGTCCAGCACATAGGTGTTCACACCGCGGTTCAGCAGCGTAGCGGTCTTGCCGATGCCCTCATTCTCCACTGCCGGTGCATTACGGATGACTGTGCCTTCCATGCTCTCGCCGACAATCGTGAGGTTATGGCCGAGAATGGGCGTTAGTACGCGGTCGCCCAAGTCATAGTAGCCATTAGGAATATAGATATAGAGACGTTCCGACGCTGAATCAGAATTCAAGCGCCCGGCCTCTTCGAGCGTTGCCAGCAGGTTCTCTGCGTCGCCAGCCTTGACGACGAGGCAACGAGGCTTCGCAATCAGCATAGCAGGAATAAGCAGCAGTAGTGCTGCAAGGAGTAGATTGTTTTTAGTCATCTGGTTGCAAAGATAGGCGTTTTTAGCCATTGTAGCAAATTTTTTCGGCAAAAAATGCAGGAATTACAAAAAAACTCCGTACCTTTGCAGCCGATTTCCACGAAATCACACCTAAAGATCGGGATGTAGCGCAGTTGGTAGCGCACTACGTTCGGGACGTAGGGGTCGGGCGTTCGAGTCGCCTCATCCCGACCAGAAAACAGCGAGGTGGCCGAGTTGTCGGCCACCTTTTTTTAAGAATGACAGCTCCAAACAAGATGAAAGACTTCAGAATAAAAGTAGTACTGCTGCTACTGGTGACCTTCACGTCGCTCTCAACATCGGCCAGCACCGTCAAACAGCTCGACATCAGGGCTTTACTGCACCCAGATGGTTCAGCCTCCATTGAGGAGCGCTGGCTCATCGACCTGGACGATGATGACGCGAAGACCGAGTGGTATGTGGCTCATCGCGGGCTCAAGGACATGCGTATCAGAAACCTGACAGTTGTCGGTTATGTACCTGGCAATGAAGGGCTGACGCCATTTGAGACACTCGACGAGTGGGACGTTGATGCCAGCCGCAAGAAGAAGACAGGCAAGTGCGGTCTGAACAATAGCGGACAGGAGATTTGCTGGGGTTTCGGCGACTATGGCGAACACGAATATATCGTACGCTACACGCTGACGCATCTGGTGAAGTCCTACGACACGTGCGACGGCTTCAACCACTGCTTCGTTGACATGAACTGCAAGGTTGAGAATGCCACCGTGACCATCGAGGCTACCGACAGCATTGCCCTCTCTGAGGCCAACACCCGCCGCTGGGGCTTCGGCTACAAGGGCCGCATTGAGTTCAAAGGAAACAGCATTGTGGCAACGCCTGAGGAGACGATTGGCGACGGCAAGCGCATCATCATCATGCTGGAGATGGACAAAGGTATGTTCGCCCCCGACACCGAGGGCGGCGAACCCTGGGCCGACAAGAAGCAGCGGGCACTCGACGGCAACGACTACGATACGGATGACGACTTGACCTTCTGGGACTGGGTGTGCGTGATAGGCTTCTTCCTCGTTGTCATCATCTTCTATCTGCTCATGAACGTGATGGCCAGCCTTGGGCTGGCACTGCTTTGGCTGCTGCTGTCAGTCGTTTGGTGGGTCGTTTCGCTATCGCCGCTGCGCACCTGGCGTCGCCGCAAGAAGCTCGGCATCGGGAAAGGTCACTATTTCCGTGATGTCAAAAAGGAATGGTCGATGAGGGAGAACAAGATGCTTGTCGACGACTTGAGCTACTGCTTCGGCATGAACAACGAACGCATCATCGGCGCCCTGCTGCTCAGGCTTATGTCTAGAGGCCACATCACCATCGTCAGGGAGAAATACAAGGGTAAGGATTGTGACATGCTGAAGATAGTTACCCCAGCCCATGAGATTGACAAGACGGCCAAGGGCGACAATCGCTTGTGCAGCCATGTGCTAAGACTACTGACGCTGGCCTCCGGCCAAGATCAGATACTGCAGCCCGACGAGTTCAAGCAGTGGTGCAAGAAGAAGTCGAACTCCACCGATATCAAGAACTTCCTGGACCTGCTGGATACGAAGTATGACAAGCAGTATATCAATGAGAATGCTGCTGACCTCTATGGCCTAAAGGCTTTCCTGAACGACTTCTCGCTGCTGAACGAACGCTCCATGATGGAGGTGAAGCTCTGGGACGAGTATATGGTCTATGCCGAGTTCTTTGGCTTGTCAGACAAGGTGAGGAGTGAGATGAAGAAAATCTGCCCTGAGTATCTGAATATGTCGCGACTGGCGCAGAGCCTTGAAGTGGCCAAGGATACCGATATCGTCTATATGTTCAGCGACTCCATCTATACATCGGCAACGAATGCCGTCGAGCGTGCTGCCAGCCAGTCCAAGTCTTCCACTTTCTCCGGTGGTTTCGCCAGTTTCTCTTCGAGTGGCGGTGGTGGTGGCTTCTCCGGCGGTGGCGGAGGCGGCGGAAGATAGCCTTTTCTTGATATCCATCTATAACATTTTCACTCAATCTATAACATTATGAGACAGTACAGACAATGGATGATGGCCGCCATCCTGATTTTCTGCGGCATCGTATCCTACGCCCAGCAGGTCGTAGTGACCTATCCCGACCCGTTCCTGACAGACGCCACCCGTCCCGATGGTCTCAAGTTCCTTCCCGCTCCGCTCGAAGTAACTGACCCTGCCTTCTGCAACGACTTCTACTACTATCAGTGGGGCAAGCAGCAGCGTCAGACGCCTTTCGGTGAGCAGGCCAAGAAAGACGGACCAATGGAACTCTACGAAGCCTTCTCCGCAGCCTTTGGCATGACCATCAGTCCCGCTCTGACTCCCGAAATCGATAACCTGGCTGGAGGTGCCGGCAGCGATGCCCACAGTGCCAACCGCCGCGTCAAAAACTATTACCAGCGCAAGCGCCCCTTCGTACAGTTCGCCGAGCCATCGCTGGTGCCGGAAACCGAGGAGGAAGAGGCCAAGGACTACAGCTATCCCTCAGGCCACGCCACCCGCGGCTACGTCTATGCAATGACGCTGGCACTCATTGAGCCCGACTCAGCCAATGTCCTGATGAAGCGTGCCTATGACTATGCCCTCGGACGCGTGGTCGCCGGCTATCACTACAAGAGTGACATCGACGCCTCAGCCATTCTCGCCGCCTCCGTCATGGGAGCTCTCGCCGGCAACGACGCTTTCAGAAAGCAGCTGGAGAAGGCCAAGGCAGAATACGCCCGACTGAAAGGCAAGAAGAAATAGAAGAACATATAATCAACTCAATTTATAACAATTCAAGAACTATGAAAAATTTAGCAAAGATTGCAATGGGACTCATGCTGTTGATGATGCCCATGACCCTGATGGCCCAGACAGCCAGCGAAGCACGCAAGACGCTTAAGGCGTATTGTGACGAGAAGAACGAGGACTGTCCTATCAAGGACGGCGACGATGACGCATACTATGTGCTGTTCGGCTTTGAGGACGACCAGATGAACATCGTCTATGGCGTTGGCACTGAGCCGTTCGCTATGCTGAAGCAGAACAAGAAGGCTCTGCTGAAGGCCGTTAACGACGAGCTGAAGACCAACGAGGAGCTCCTCGGAATGGTCATCTATCTGACTGCCTGCAACGGAACCTTGGCATTCATCATCTGCGACTACAACGGCGACATTGAAGACGAGAACAACCGCCTGCTGGTAGGATTTGAGGCCAAAGACCTCAAGGAGCTCGTCAGACAGGTAAAAGAAGGTGAATAAGCAATACGCTATTTGCAACCGCATTGACCAGGGGGCGAACGAATTGTTCGCCCCCTGTTTTATTGGCTATATTTGTTAAAAGGTGTGTAATTTTTTGTATTGTGCTCACTTATTCGTACCTTTGCAAAAACACATTTTTCAGATGAAGACATTCGAAGAGCTGGGCGTCTGCCAGGAAATCAGGCAGGCCATTGAAGAGATGGGGTTCGTGCAGCCGATGCCGGTGCAGGAAGCCGTGATTCCAAGCTTGTTGGAGAGTAGACAGGACACCATAGCACTGGCCCAGACGGGCACGGGCAAGACGGCGGCCTTCGGACTGCCGCTGCTGCAGCGACTGGACCTGAGCAACAGGGACACGCAGGCGCTGGTGCTGTCGCCGACGCGTGAGCTGTGCCTCCAGATTGCCGACGACCTGCGCGACTTCTCGCGTTACATGGACGGCGTACACGTAGAGGCCGTCTATGGCGGTGCAGCCATCGAGCAGCAGATACGTGCGCTGAAGAAGGGAGCACAGATTATCGTGGCAACACCGGGACGACTCATCGACCTGAAGAACCGCGGCTACGCCCACTTGGAGAACGTGACGAACATTGTGCTCGACGAGGCCGACGAGATGCTGAACATGGGCTTCTCGGACGCCATCAACGAGATCTTCGAGACACTGCCCGCCGAGCACTCTACGCTGATGTTCTCGGCCACGATGAGCCGCGAGGTGGAGCGTGTGGCCAAGAAATACCTGACGAACGCACAGGAGATTGTTGTCGGTAGCCGCAACGAGGGTGCTGAGAACGTGAACCACATCTACTACATGGTGCAGGCCAAGGACAAGTACCTGGCGCTGAAGCGCATCGTCGACTTCAACCCCAAGATATTCGCCATCATCTTCTGCCGCACGAAACTGGAGACGCAGGAGGTGGCCGACAAGCTGATACGCGACGGCTACAACGCCGAGTCGCTGCACGGCGACCTGTCGCAGCAGCAGCGCGACCTGACCATGCAGAAGTTCCGCCAGCACACGGTGCAGCTGCTCGTGGCCACCGACGTGGCAGCCCGCGGACTGGACGTCGACGACCTGACGCACGTCATCAACTTCGGACTGCCTGACGACATTGAGAACTACACCCATCGCTCAGGCCGTACGGGCCGTGCCGGCAAGAAGGGTACGAGCATCTCGATAGTCCACCTGCGCGAGAAGTTCAAGATTCGTAACATCGAACGCGAGATAGGCAAGAAATTTGAAGAACAGGCGATTCCCAAGGCCGAAGAGATCTGCAAGAAGCAGCTCTATAAGGTGATGGACCAGATTGTGAAGACCGATGTCGATGATGACGAGATAGCCCCGTTCATGCAGGACATCAGCCGCTACTTCGAGTACATCGACAAGGAGGAAATCATCAAGAAGATTGTGTCGCTGGAGTTCGGCAAGTTCCTGGCATACTACGCCGATGCGCCTGAGATTGAAGCAGTCAAAGAGGAACGCGGAAAAAAGGAGAAAGGCAAGAAAGGCAAGCGCGACTGGCGCGACGAACGCCCGCAGACCGACCGCGAGAAGATGATGAACAAGGCCGAGAAGGGCTACAAGCGCCTATTCATCAATCTCGGCAAGAAGGACGGTTTCTTCCCTGGCGTGCTGATGCAGACGCTGAACCGCTACGTCGGTGGTCGTCAGGCGGTGGGCCATATTGACCTGCTCGACACCATCTCCTACTTTGAGGTGCCCGAACGCGATGCCCGTAAAGTGATGACGCAGTTGACGGGTATTCGTTACAAGGGACGTACTGTCCGTTGTAACGATGCCGACGACACGGCTGCGAAATACGACAACTTCAGTCCAACGAAAAAAGGTAAGCGTGATTTCAAAGGCGAGAAACCCGACTTCTCGGAAGAAGGCTGGGCACGTCGTCGTCCGAAGAAGCGATAACGGAAATTCCTACAGCGCAGCCATCACATCTGCAGGGGGCAGTCCCTGCTCCAGCAGCCGTTTCATGTAGTCCATATAGGGGGCAGCATGCTTGAAGAACATATAATAGCCGCTGCACAAATAGTTCAGACCAGGCTGTCCGTAGCGGTCGTTAACGAAGCGGTTCTTCGGGCACTCGCCGTTGCAAGCAAAGCCAAACTCACACTCGCGGCACTGTCGGGGCAGCTGTTGCTGCTTTATACTGGCGAACTGCTGTTGCTGCGCTGAATACATCATCTCGGTAATGGTCTTCTCATGCAGATTACCCAAGCGGTACTCTGGGAAGACGAAATGATCGCACGAAAAGAGGTCGCCGTTATACTCCATCACGGCCACGTTGCCACACTCCGGCGACAACGTACAGACACCAGGAGGCTCCCCTACCCAATTGGCCAGTGTGGCGTCGAACAGCTGAACAAAGTATTCGCCGACATCATGCCGCACCCATTCATCGAAGAGCGTACAAAGAAACTTTCCCCACTGCTCAGCACTGACAGAGAGGTCGGTCAGCGTGCCATCAGCCTGCATGCCCGGAGCCAGCATCAGCCCGTCCCTGCGGCTGACGCTACGCTCCACGATAGGAGAAAACTGAATGTAGTGGCAACCAATGTCCTTGAAGAAACGGTAGAATGCCAGCGGCTCCTCTGCGTTATGTCGATTCACAACTGCCATCGCATTCCACTCCACTCCATGCTTGTTCAGCAGACGGATACCCGCCATCACCCTGTCGAACGAAGGCTGTCCATCGGCCGTTGTGCGATGGCTGTCGTGTAACTGCCGGGGGCCGTCAATGGATACTCCCACCAAGAAGTTATGCCGTCGGAAGAAGGCACACCACTCATCCGTCAACAGCGTGCCGTTGGTCTGAATAACGTTGTCAATCTGACGCCCATGAGCGTACTGCCGTTGCAGTCGCAGAGCCTTTTCGTAGAAAGAAAGAGGACGCAACAGCGGCTCGCCGCCGTGCCAGGTAAAAAGTACCTGAGGGGTGGTCTGCGCCTCTATATACTCCTTGACGAACTTCTCCAGCAATTCGTCGCTCATGGTATGCCAACGACCGTCATCGTAGAGCTTTTCTTTCTCCAGATAATAGCAGTAGCGGCACCTGAGGTTACAGCTTGCACCAGCAGGTTTCGCCATCACATAGAGCGAACGGGCAAAGGGTGCTACGGTTTTCACTTCTCGTTGTCTTCAGGTATGGGGTAGTTCGCACTTGGCTTGTGCATCTGTCGCATGACAGCATCCAGCTGGCGCACCATTTCGGGATGCTCTGCAGCAAGGTTATGCTCCTCACGTGGGTCGTCAGAGATATGGTAGAGCTCCAGCGGAGCCCCCTTCTTCACCGTCACACACTTCCAGTCACCAAAGCGTACGGCACGCTGCTTGCCCGGGAACTCCCAGTAGAGATAACGATGGTCGGTATCGACCTGACCGCCGAAGAACAGGGGCGAGATGTCGATGCCATCGGTCTGGGGCACAGCCTTCTCACTGCCCGTCAGCCGGGCCAGCGTTGGCATGAAATCGGGGAAATATACCAGATTGCTAACCTGACGGGCTGGCACACGGCCAGGCTGGTTCACGATGAGAGGCACCTTGATGCCGCCCTCGTAGAGCTGTCCCTTGCGTCCTTTCAGGCCTGCATGGCAGTTAAGTTCGCTCAGCGGAGCCATGACGGCAGCACCATTGTCGGAGGCAAAGATGATGAGCGTGTTTTCGCGCAGTCCCAGATTGTCGAGAGCTCCCAGCAGACGACCGACATGGTAGTCCATGTGGGTGACGAGGGCTGCATAGCGCTTGGTGTTCAGCGACCACTCGCCGTGCTCGTCGTACCACGACGTGTCGTCGATGTTATAGGGTTCGTGGGGAGCATCATAGCCGAGGAAGAGGAAGAAGGGCCGTTCCTTGTTGCGATGAATAAAGGCAATGGCATCGTCGGTAGAAATCTCGGTGTTGTGACGCACATGGGCATCGTGGGCATTCTCCTCGATATGTACCAGACTGTCGCCCCACAGACGGTAGTAGGGGTAGTAGTAGGGCGAATTGCTGTGGACGGTGGAAATAGTCCATCCGTAGAACTCATGGAAGCCGCGGTGGTTGGGCGCCGCCTGCGGGTCGTAGCCGTCAAGATGCCACTTGTTGACCAGACAGGTGCGATAGCCTGCCGTCGAGATGACGGTAGCCAACGTCGTATCCTCGGGCAGCAGATTGGCACGACGGACAATGGTCGTGTCACCCTGAGGGTTGATTTTCAGTCCCGTCATGCCACCAGCATAGCACTGATTGTCGCGTATGCGGCTGTTGCCGCTGTTGCGCCCCGTCATGAGCGAACAGCGCGAGGGCGAACTGATACCGCTACCGGCGTATGCCTGCGTAAAGCTGGTGCCCGTGGCTGCCAGGCGGTCGATGTTTGGCGTCTTGATATATTTGTTGCCATAGCACGACAAGTCGCCATAGCCCATGTCGTCGGCCAGTATGAAGATGATGTTAGGCCGCTCGGGCGTAGCCTGCGTCTGATGGTCGGCAGCCGTTGCCGACTGCGCCATCACGGCACCCACGGCCATCAGTACCTGTCTTGTGTCCTTTCGCATTGTCATTGCTTCAAAAATCGCGTAATTGTTTAATTGTGAATTATGAATTGTGAATTGTGTAATACTGTTATTGGGCCTCAAAGGTAAGGAAAAGAATTGAGAAAACGATATCGAATAGGAGAAAATCGACATTTATGGTTATAATGTTTGGATAATTGCTTGTTTTTTAGTTATTTTGCAATCAAATTATAAATGTTACAAATGAAAAAACTTATTTCAACCATGATCCTTTGTGGTATGGCACTGGCTATGTATGCCCAGTTCTATGCCTCTCCTAACGGGAAATTGAAGCTTCAGGTAATGGCCAACGACAAGAAGGCCGTCATCAGCTACGAACAGCAGAAGGTGTTCGAGATGGCCGACGTCCAGTTCAGTCAACTGACTTTTGTCAGAAAGGTGGAGGCCAACTACCAGATGCTGGAAGGCAAGCGTCTGCACTGCACCAATACCGCCAACGAGTATCAGGCTCCCATCGGCACTGACGCGAAGGTGGTGATGAGACTCTACAACGACGGCATCGCCTTCCGCTATGAATATACCAACCTGCAGAACAGCAAGGCACCTGCCGAGCACACGTCCTACATCATTCCTGAGGGGACGAAGCGCTGGATGCAGCAGTGGAGCGACGGCTACGAGGGCTTCTTCCCGCTGACAACCACCGCCGAGGTGAAGACGCTCGGCGGCTTTGGTGGCGCGATGGAGCAGAAGGACATCAACACCCACTGGGGTTATCCGCTTTTGTTAGAGGTGAGAGGTGAGAAGCCAGAGGTGAGAGGTGAGTCTGTATTTGCTTTGATCACCGAGGCCAATATCGAGCGCCGTCAGAGTGCTTCGAGTCTCTTCAACAAGGGCGAGGTGTTCAGCGTTGTGCAAGACCAGAACGACCTGTTGCTCACGGGCCAGTGGCACACCCCCTGGCGTGTTGTCATCGTCGGCCGCTTGGCTGACATTGTGCAGTCAACACTGGTCACCGACGTCAGCGAGCCTTCCAAGCTCGACGACACCAGCTGGATTAAGCCCGGCGTGGTGTCGTGGATCTATTGGGCCTACAACCACGGTTCCAACGACTACAACATCATCAAGAAATACGTCGATATGGCCGTTACGCTGCATCTGCCCTACGTACTCATCGATGCCGAGTGGGACGAGATGGACAAGGTGGCCAGCAACGAGGGCAAGACCATCGTCGACGCCGTTGGCTACGCCCGTTCGAAGGGCATTAAGCCGATTATCTGGTATAACTCGTCGATAGGTTGGGTGAACGGTGCCCCCGGTCCCAAGTATCGTCTCAACAAGCCCGAGGATCGCGAGAAGGAGTTTGCATGGTGCGAGAAGATTGGTGTGGCCGGTGTGAAGATCGACTTCTTCAGCGGCGACAACCAGGCCAATATGGACTATTGTCAGGACCTGCTGGAGAGTGCCGCCCGTCATCATCTGCTCGTGAACTTCCACGGCGCCCCCATTCCCCGTGGCTGGCAGCGCACCTACCCCAACCTGCTCTCGACAGAGGGTGTCTATGGTGCCGAGTGGTACAACAACGTGCCTCACTTCACGAAAAAGGCCGCCAGCCATAATGCTACGCTGCCCTTCACCCGCAATGTCATCGGCCCTATGGACTATACCCCCTGTGCCTTCAGCGACTCACAGCATCCGCACATCACGTCGTTGGCCCACGAGCTGGCACTCACCGTACTCTTTGAGAGTGGTCTCCAGCATCTGGCCGACCGTCCTGAGAGCTTCCTCTCTCAGCCTCAGGAGGTACAGGCTTTCTTAGGTCAACTGCCCACCGTGTGGGACGAGACACGCTTTGTGTCGGGCTATCCTGGCGAGAGTGCCGTCTTGGCACGTCGCAGCGGTAAGACGTGGTATGTGGCCGGCATCAATGGTAAGGACGAGTTGCAGACACTGTCCACCAACCTCCGTTTCGTGAAAGGCGTGAAGAGTGCCCGTCTGTTTGCTGACAACACTAATGGTCAGTGGCAAATCAGCAATATTAAGAAGTTGCCCAAGCAGATGGCGTGTCAGCCGCGTGGCGGCTTTGTACTGGTCATTAGCCAAAAGTAGGCGATATGAAGACATGGGCAATAACGTCAGCCGTCATACTGGCGATGGCCGCACTGACACAGGAAAGTCCACAAGAAGATGCGTCAGCGCAGTTGGCACCCGACTGGGAGAACCCCGCTGTGCTCGGCATTAACAAACTGCCCTATCATGCTACGCTGCAACAGCCTTCAAAGTGGAAGGACTGCAAGGAAATTGTCTCGCTTGACGGCCAATGGCAGTTCCATTGGTCGAAAGACCCGGAGTCGCGCCCAGCAGATTTCTATCGTGAGAACTACGACGTGAGCAGCTGGGATAAGATTACGGTACCTGGCTGCTGGCAGTTGCAGGGCTATGGCAAGCCCATCTATGTCAACATGCAGTATCCGTTCCATCGCGACCGTCCCAGCGTGACTGGCGAGCCCGCGAAGAACTGGTACGCCTACGACCATCGTAATCCTGTTGGCTCGTATGTGACCTATTTCGATGCAACGAAGGAGATGCTCTCGAAGAACCTCATTCTGCACTTCGGTGGCGTCCATTCTGCTATGTATGTCTGGGTGAATGGTCAGAAGGTGGGCTATAGTCAGAACTCCATGTCGCCTGCTGAGTTCGATGTTACCAAGTTCCTTCGTAAGGGCAAGAACAAGCTCGCTGTCGAGGTCTATCGCTGGAGCGATGGCTCGTACCTCGAGTGTCAGGATATGTGGCGCCTCTCGGGCATCTTCCGCGAGGTGCAGCTCTGGGTGCGTCCCTTGGTACATATCGCCGACTATAAGGTGGAGGCCATCCCCAACAAGGCCTTCTCAAAGGCCTCTGTGACCGCCGATATCGCCATCTGCAATACCGGTAAGAAGAAAGTCAAGAATGTGAGCGTGTTCTTCAAGACCTATGAGAATCAGGGCGAACAGCCCTCGACTGTCAGGCCGGACGGTTACTTCGCCTCTGCCCCAGTGATTCTCCCTGGCGACACCACGCATGTCAAGATCACTTACACCATCATTCATCCACGTATGTGGTCGGCCGAAAAGCCCAATCTCTATGACTACAGTATAGAATTAAAAGTCTCCCCTAAGGAGGAAGCCGAGCACTTCGACAATTACTTCGGTGTGAAACGTGTGGAGTGCGTGGGCGAGGTCTTCAAAATTAACGGCAAGAACGTGAAGCTGCGTGGCGTGAACCGTCACGACCACCATCCTGTGACTGGTCGCTACGTCGATGATGCCACCTACGAGAAGGACATCGCGCTGATGAAGCAAGCCAACATCAACTTCCTGCGCACCTCGCACTATCCCGACCGCGAGTACCTCTACGAGCTCTGCGACCGTTGGGGCATCTACGTCATGGACGAGGCCAATCAGGAATCGCACGGCTACGGCTATGCCAATAAGGTGATGGGCGAAGACCCCGACTGGAAGGATGCCCACGTGGACCGTGCCGTCAGCCTTGTGCAGCGCGACAAGAACCACCCCTGCGTCATCTTCTGGAGCCTCGGCAATGAAGGCGGCGTAGGACCCAATATGAAGGCTATGCGCGAGGCCGTCGTGGCCCTCGACACCATCGCCCTACCCTTCTGCGATACCGATCGCAGTCAGAGCGACATCTACGATGACGGCTATCTCACCCCAGACCGACTTGCTTCCGAAGCGAAGAGGATTACCGACCGTCCTTTCATGATGCGCGAATATGCTCACGCTATGGGCAACTCCGTAGGTAACTTCCAGGAATATTGGGATGTCATCTATGCCGACTCCAGTATCTGCGGTGCAGCCATCTGGGACTGGGTGGACCAGGGATTAAGTGAAGAATTAAGAATGAAGAATGAAGAATTTGCTACTGCAACACATGCAACGGACAGGACGGCGCAGCCCGATTCTTCATTCTTAATTCTTCATTCTTCATTTTTATTCGGTGGCGATTTCGGCGACCAGCCCAACGACGGAGCCTTCTGTATCAACGGACTCATAGCACCCGACCGCGTGCCCCATCCCCACTACTATGAGGTGCAGCACGTCTATCAGCCCATCACGTTCGTACTTGAAGACGATGCTATCCGGCTCATCAACCGCAACCTGTTTACAGGCCTCAATGAATACGAGTATTATTACGAGCTTGCGCGAAATGGTGAGATTGCCGGCGGTGGACTGCTGGATCTCAAGGGCGACCGCATCGAACTGCCCTACTATCCTGATGACAATGAAGTGACGATGACCATCGAAGCTCGCCTGAAGGAAGACAAACCTTGGGCAAAGAAAGGCTTTGCCGTCGCCCGCGAACAGTTCATCCTCAGAGAGTATATCTACCCTGGTTTCTCCACCCTCACCTCTCACCTCTCACCTCTTAAGAACATCACCATCTCCGGCAACGCCCTCACCTCGTGGATTATTGATGGAAAGGAGATGCTCGTTGCTCCCCTCGAGCCCTACTTCTGGAAGCCCGAGAACGACAACCAGCATGCCGCCCACTTTGCTGAGCGCACTGCTATATGGAGAAATGCCACTGATGTCACGGTGAAGTACACCGTCATTGATGAACGCACTATCAAAGTCGATATGGACTATCAGCCGTCAAGCACCGATAAACCCGTGATGCCCAAGTTCGGCATGCGTATGCGCCTGCCTGCCAGCTTCACCGACATCGAGTACTATGGCCGTGGCCCGTGGGAGAACTATCCCGACCGCAAACGCAGTGCCTTCTTAGGACGTTACAAGATGCCCCTCTCCGAGTACGAGACGGAGTACATCCATCCGCAGGACAACGGTTGCCGAACAGACGTGCGTTGGTTCAAAATCTCTGACAGTCAGAAAGCCCTCAGCATCGAAGGTCTCCAGCCCCTTTGCATCCGTGCCTGGGACTATGGTGAAGAGGATTTGGAACAGGCTAAGCATCCACACGAAATAAACCGTGGACGCTTCGTCAATCTGAATATTGACCTAAACGTCCACGGTGTCGGCGGCGTAGATACTTGGGGGGCGCGTACGCTACCCCAGTACACCATTGACGGCAACCAGCCCCATCACTACGCCTTTATGCTTGAATGGAAGTAACCTATTAGTCTTCCTTCACAATCGGATAAAGTTCGATGAACTCGCCCTGATGGTTCTGACCGTCGTTAATGAGTTCGGCGAACTTCTCACCTACCGTCTCGATGTCATGGAAACCAGGTAGCGCCATATTGCCGTTCAGGTCGGTGGTGGTGGGTCCCGGGTGAACAGAGAACACCTCAACAGGAGTATTGCTCTGCTGGAACTCGATGGCCATCACGCCCATCATCGCATTCTGTGCTGCCTTGCTGGCAACGTAAGCCAGTGGATGCCAGTAGGGACTGATCTCTGAGGGCACGGTAACGTTGGCGATGCGACCTTCGTTTTTGGTGAGCAGGGGTATCAGAGCCTTCGTCAGGGCGAAGGTGCCGATGAAGTTCACGTCGAGTGTCTCTTTGATGTCGCTCAGTTCCGTGTGCTCGCTGTTGACGCTCATATCGCCAGGGATGCCGGCATTGTTGACCAAGAGCGAGAGACCGGCATATTTCTCCTGAATCTCCTTGGCAGCCAGCTCAATGCTGTTAAGGTCGCGAAGTTCGACGCTTACCCATCCCAGCACGTTAACACCAGCCTGTTTCAGTTCGCTGATGGCCTTCTCGGCACGCTGCTCGTCGCGTGCACCAATAATCACCTGCCAGCCACTCTTTCCCAAGTGCTTGGCAATTCCAAATCCGATGCCCTTGTTGGCACCTGTCACAAAAACAATCTTATCCTTCATATCTATTGAAAAAAAGTGAAATCACACCGCAAAGGTACGGCGGAAATCAGAGGTACACAATCACCATGATGCGGTATTCCGCATACCAAACGTTTGGTACGTGCATGGTGGCATAAAAATAAAACATGGAACACTTCAATCGAAGCATTCCATGTATTAATAATAGGTTTGTATGCCGCGCTTGTCGGCTTCTCATTCTGGAGCTATTACCAGTCTACGCCTCCTCTTGAGCCAGCAACACCATCATCTTCGCCACCATATTCGTAGTCTCCGCCGGCAACTGGTGCATCATTGGCATCAAGGATATTACCAGTCAACGT
>Ga0265299_10000715_pt1 | contig 40417 bp, 31 predicted proteins | sample AusTroGonzalo_MG_4_FD_193485 | JGI IMG/M metagenome (GOLD analysis project Ga0265299, IMG submission 193485) | Bovine rumen microbial communities from tropical cattle in Woodstock, Queensland, Australia - Gonzalo_02 | ecosystem: Host-associated > Mammals > Digestive system > Stomach > Rumen ...
CGCATTTATACTGGAATACAACCTCTTGGCTCAACACCGAGAATCCATGTGCCATACCTCGCGGCAGATACAGCTGCAAGTGGTTCTCGCCCGAAAGCCTCACCGCTACATACTTCCCGTAGGTCTTCGACCCGCGTCGGATGTCCACTGCCACGTCCAGCACCTCTCCCGACACCACTCTTATCAACTTCCCCTGTGCGTATGGTGGCCTCTGGAAATGAAGCCCTCTCACGACTCCGTAGCGCGACCGCGACTCATTGTCCTGCACAAAAGCCCTCCTCAATCCAAGTGCCTCGGCATACCTCCCTTCATGGTAACTTTCGAAAAAATAACCACGATTGTCACCAAATACCTGCGGCTCTATCACCGCAACACCCTCTATTTCAGTCATTTTTATATTCATAAACGTCCCTGTGCAGAAAACTATAATCTTGCAAAGATACTAATTTTCGCAAACCCGCCACGCACAAAATTGCAGATTCCACTTTTTGCCTGCAAAGTATTGTAAAATGGGGGCACAACTTGGCATAATAAAGGAACGTTGCAAATTGGTGCAGCATACGATGCACTCTACGGCAGCAGCAGGCAGCTGTCGCCGTAGCTTAGGAAGCGGAAATTGTTGTCCAGCGCATAGCGATAGCAGTCCTTCCAACTTTCGCCTATCAGAGCTGATACCAATAGTAAAAGTGTGCTCTTCGGTTGATGGAAGTTCGTCACCATACCGTTGATCACATGGTATTTGTAGCCAGGTGCAATGATAAGCCGTGTTTCGCCATAGAGGGTGTCGAGTGCCTGGCTGTCGAGCCAGGCAAGCACGTTGCCGTAGGCTTCGTCCAAAGTGGATGTGGCATCCCCTTCGTATGGCTCCCATTGTTCGACATGCATTACCTTTACAGTGGCATCTTTACCCAGCTGTACACCGAACCAATAGATTGATTCCAAGGTTCGAACGCTGGTGGTGCCGACGGCGATGAGAGGCTTGCCGGCGTGTTGCAGTATGTTCTGTATGGTGCTGCGGTTGACCACTATTTTCTCTGTGTGCATCTCGTGTTCGCCTATGGTGTCGCTGCTGACGGGTTTGAAGGTGCCCGCACCCACATGCAAGGTGAGAAATTCCGTGGCGATATGTCTTGTTTTCAGTTGATTGAACACCTCGCCGGTGAAGTGCAATCCCGCAGTAGGAGCGGCAACCGAGCCCATGGGGTCGGCATAGACGGTCTGGTAGCGTGTATTGTCGTCGTTCTCGGCCTCGCGGTGCAGGTAGGGTGGGAGAGGGATGACTCCAGCTCGCTCAATTACTTCAGCGAAGCTGATTCCCCCCGTCCAACTGAAATCCACTATCCAGGCATTGCCCACAGGTTCCCTGCGGGTGGCGGTGAGGGTATAAGTGACCTGTGACCTGTGACCTGTGACTGCTGGCTGCTGACCGCTGACTGCTTTTGTCAAATCCCCGCTTTTCCACTTCTTGTTGTTGCCTATGAAACAGAGCCAGGTGCAGCGTTCGCGTTGCTCGAAAGCCTCGGAGATAGCTGTCTGGTACGGCTCAAGGCAGAAAATCTCTATCGTCGAACCCGTCTCTTTTTGGAACACAAGTCGGGCATGTATGACTTTGGTGTTGTTGAAGACGAGGAGTGTTTCGTCGGGCAACAAGTCGGGGATGTTGCAGAAAGTATCTTCTGTTATCGTACCGTTCTTTAAGACAAGCAGTTTCGATTGGTCGCGTTGTGCGAGAGGGTACTTGGCTATGCGTTCTTCTGGTAGAGGGTAGTTGTAGTCGGATATGGCGATTAACTTAGAGTCGTTCATGGTTTTAGGAGTTTGGAGTGGCTGCTGAGGAGTGAGAAGAGCACATAGCAGAGTATAACGAGAGGTATGCCGATGATGCCGAACAAAACAAGTATAACAACACTAAGAATCAAGAAGATGAAACGTGTTTGGTTGTCATGCCATGAGAGGTTCTTGAATTTAAGGGCAAAGAGAGGAATCTCTGTCACCATAAGCAAGCTGCAGATAAGTGCCAATATGGCTAGTACAATAGGTCCTACGCCAGTAAACAGCATACCCCAGATATTGGGCATAGGTATCAAGGCGATGCGTGTCCAAGCAGGGCATGCGAAGCAGAATCCCACCGATGCCCAGACAAGTGCGTTGGACGGCGCCGGAAGCCCTAGAAACGATGTGGTTTGGCGGGTGTCGAGGTTGAACTTGGCGAGGCGCCATGCCGCCGCCAGCGGTATAGACAGTGTGGTGAACGCCAACCATGATGGGTTGACACAACGCAGCAGAATGTAAAAAAGGATGAACCCAGGTGCGACACCAGACGTAATCAGGTCGGCCAGCGAGTCAAGTTCCTTGCCTATATGCGAAGCCACATGCAGCAGCCTTGCCACGAGGCCATCGAAGAAGTCAAAGAATATGCCAAGCAGGATGAAGATGGCGGCATATTGCAGGTTGCCCATCACCGCCTGCCAAGCAGCTATGGTGCCGCACAGGAGATTGCATAGGGTGATGAAGTTTGGAATATTTTTTTTCATCAATTGAAAGTCTGATTGATGGCTGGATAATAAAAAAGCAGTCAGCAGCCTTTGTATCACTTGACTACTGACTGCTAACTACTGACTACTGACTACTCTTCGGTATAGAGTTGGACGATGGTCTTGAACTCCTGGTCCTCCCAGTAGTTGCGGAACTCAACATCGGTCTGTGCAGTCTTCTTGTACTCGTAGTTCTGAGCTACCGACTCCTTGAGGTTTTTCAGCGAGTTGGCCTTGTCGCCCAGACGTGCGTACGCGACAGCGCGGAGGTAATAGACCTCGGCATTCTGGTCGAGGCAGCAGTCGAGCGTGCGGATTGCCGTTGTCGTTTGGTCGTTCTGCATCTGTGCAAAAGCAAGGTTGAAACTGCAAGTGCTTGATTTTAAGCTTTTTTCGGCGTCTTCATAGTTTCCCTGTTTGAGGTTTAGTATGGGGATGTTGGCGTTGGCATCGACACTGCCCTGACGCTGTGCCTCCGCAAAATATTTCTTCGCCATCGGGTACTCTTTCTTTGCCATATAGAGCAGGCCGGTGTTGTTGAGCACATCGGGGTTGTGGGGGTTCAGCTCGCGGGCCACGTTGAGGTAACGTTCGGCTTCATCGACATCTCCCATATAGAGCGACACGGCTCCTGCATTGTTCCAGGCCGCCCACTGGTCGCTGTGGTTTTCGGTGGCCCACTTGTAGTATTTCAGCTTGGTGGGATAGCTGTAGTTGATGTAGGCGGCATACATCAGCTCGTCGAACGAAAGCTTCGAGGGGTTGATGGTGGCCTGCTTGGCGAGGTCTTGGTCGTTTTTGCGTGCCTCTGAGTAGTAGAGGGCTATCTGTGCACGGCGCAGGTTGGGGAAAATCTCGTCGGCCAGCTGGGTATAGACGGTTGCGTAGTTCTTGATCATCTGCTCGCGCTTGATGAGGTTCTGCTGTGTCTCGACGATGTTCACGATGTTGTGCTTGTCCTGTATGTCCGACTCTTCGACCATCAGTACGAAGTGTACCCAGTCTTCACCCGCGGCGCGTGTGGTCTGTACCACCTCTTTCTGAAGGTTGTATTTGAAGTAGTCGAGGTCCTGCGGTTTCACCTTGGCGCGTTTAGCCATAGCGTTGAGGGTCTCTTCGAATACGCGTTTGAACTGCTCGGCAGCTACGTCGGCACGACCTTTCGACACTCCCACGTTGTTGGTCTCCTCGCCTTCGGGCGATGCCCATCCTGTGATGGTCACTTGCTTGGGCATACCGTTCTGCAGCATGATTTGCTTCAGCTCTTCGAGCCCGTTCTTTGTGTCGAACTTGCGGTTCATCTCGAAGTTCCAATCCAGTTTGGAGAGTCCGTTCGGGAAGTAGATGTCAGCAGTCTCTACAATGCCCTGCTTCTTGTTGTAGTTGATGGGGGCGATGGATATGTTGCCGCGAATATCGACCCATGATGAGGTGTTGTTCACACCATCCGAGATTAGCACCTCGTCGAAAGTCTTGCCGCCATGTTTATCGACAATTTCGTCGGCAAATTTGGTCTCGACATCGGTGAAAGAGGTCTTGTAGCCCACCGGTGCGAGCGTCACGCGGCCTGTCTCCATGCCAGGTTTGAAATCAATAAGGTCGGTGTAGGTGAAGCGACCGCCTGTCTCGTATTTTATCAGCGTGCCATCTCCCTCAACGTTCTCTCCTTTGAGGGTCATTGGCTCCAGCGGTATGCTCCCTCCGTCCCACGTGAATACAGGCTGCACGAACACGGCCACGTTCTTGGCAAAATATTTTTGCGGGATGGCTCCGGTGAATTTAACCACCACCTTGTCGTCCATCGTGGCCACTGGGTCTGGTATCGCTTGATAGCGCACTTCGCCGGCATGTCTTTTCATGTAGGCCAATCCTTTGCATCCCACAAGCATGATGCACATTACGGAAATTAAAAAAAGACTCTTTTTCATGTATGTTACCTATTAATGATATTTGCAGTGAATATGTAAACAACTATTGCAAAATGCAAAAGTACATAAAAAAAATTGATTGTTGTATATATGATTATTTGGTGTTGCCTATGTTAACTTTTCTTTTTCGCCATCTTGCGGTGTCAATCCCGTGTCGCTGTTGGCTATCTTGGGGCATATCGCACCTATTGGACAGTATTTGCAATTGTCGCTCGGTTTCGCTGTAAATGGGGTGTTTGCGTCCATGATGTCTGCAAGAATATTGCCCAATAGTTGCTCAAACTGCGACATGTTTTCCTTTGTCAGCAGGCTGTTGTCTCCGAGGCTGGCAGGTATAAACGCCCCCCCGAGGTGTTGCAACGGGCACAATCCCGACAACATCTCCTCATTCACTTTGTGTATGCGGGTGTAGTACCATGCGTAGAACATCACCTGGAACCACTTGGCTGGCAGCTTTTGCCAATTCTCAGGGTCGATGCTTTCCACGTTTATGTCTTCTTTTTTCACTCGTCCTGACTTGTAGTCTATCACCCTCAGCCGTCCGTCGATACGGTCTATCCGATCCGCTTTGGTGTCAAACCGCACTTCTGTCGCGCTGGATCTCCCCTTCAGGTTTAACTCCACGGGGGTGTCCATTGTCTCTTCTAGCTGCACTATCTCCACTCTGTGCCCTTCTTCGAGTACGGCTATCTCCTGTTTAAGAAAATGTACAACCTGCGATATCGCCACCGAGCGCATCAAGTCGGTCTTGCCCTCGTGGATTTCGCCGTTGGTGAAGAATTTCTCCAACAGATCCTCTATTCGTCCTGGCACCATCTCTATCTCCGCTATGAGTGCTTCTTTCTCCAACGGCTTGTCTATAAATGGTTTGTATATGTCTTCAAGACACTGGTGAATCACTGTGCCTAGGTCGTTGCTCTCTATGGTGTCGCTTATCTCTTCGCCCTTCCTTATGTTCAGAAGGTTTTCGTAATAGAAACGCAGCGGACATGCAATATAGTTGTTCAGTGCCGACGGTGAATAACGTTTTTTGTGCAACCGTTCTACGATTTCTGCCGTCTTTTCTACATAGTTCTTGCAGTTTGTTCCGTAACTGACGTTGCTGTTCATCACGGTCAGTTCGTTCAGAGTTACCGTGTCTTTGTATCGTTTGGACAGTTCGGCACGGAGCTGCTGCACAAAACGGCTCTCCGAGTCTTTGCTCCCATCGTTCGACGACACTATATATACCTCCTCTGCGCGTTGCAGCAGATGGTAGAAATTGTATGCATAGACTGCGTCTTTCTCATAGTAGGTCGGCATCTTGAAAAGGCGCTTCATGCTGTTTGGTATCAACGTGTTGTTGTTTCGCGTGGATGGTATTACTCCTTCGTTTGCCGAGAGCAGTATCACTCTGCGGAAATCAAGGCAGCGTGTCTCCAATACTCCGAGTATCTGCAATCCGCTCAATGGTTTGCCTATAAACGAGATGCTGTGCCTCTGGGCTATCCGCAGGTATATTTTTTTCAGGGTGCAAATGTCCTCTATCGGTATGGGGCGGTCGCCCTCTGTTTCTGTTTTGGCTTTTAGTGTTTCTATGTAGTCTATTATCTGCTCAAGACTCTCTATTGCGGCTTTTTCTTTCGACTTGTTGTCAATTAGACCTTTCTTGTCTATCCTCTCCGTCAGCTGCTTTGCTACATTCAGTATGTCGAATGGCTTGTCCTGATCGGCCTCAAAGATAAAACGGATTGGTTCAATGCTGCTTTTCAGCGTTGCGAACATCGTCTCCAAATCCGACAGACCGCCGTATATTACGTTCTTTTCCGTTAGGTATTGCTTGGCCCTTTCTGGCATTTTATACGCCTCGGTCAGTCCGCATATATATTTGTTCCCAAGCAGGTCGAGCAGGTCTTTGTGGTAGAAATGGAGGCTAGTGTGCTTCGAAAGTCTGCTGTTTGCGTAGAGCGACAGCAGCGTCAGCGCAAGCGAGTGCATCTCGGTTTGTATAAACGGTATGCCCATCGTTATGTTGGCCTGTCCTATACTGTCGGGTAGCGAGTTTAGAACAGCCGGTAATAGCCCTTCGTCCCCAAGCACCAAGGCCGTCTCGCTGATGGGTATTTTGCTCTTGCTCGAGGTTATCTCCCGCAGCACACTCCCTGCATATTTGGCCTGTGTCACATTGTCTGGCGCCTTGACGATGTTTATTACCTTTTCCACTTCGGCGAAATGCTCTTTGTACTCTTTCACCATACTGAGTTCTCGGTGTTCTCGCAAGAAATAGCCCGCTTCCTGCGACTCGTCGTCCACATAGTATTTGTCGCCGTCCGGGATGAATTTGCCGATGCCTCGTCTGATATATGTTTCTATTATTCTCTTTTCGCATTTTGACAAGGCGTTGAATCCTATAAAGTACAGCATTTTGTCTCGCTGTACGTCGAGTATGGTGTCTATATTCTCGGCCACTTTGCGGTAGGCCTTCCCGTAATATGCCTGCCCTCGGCTGTCGAGCAGCGCGTTTAGTTCGGTATAGTAGGTGTAGATGGATTTGTAGAAGCGCAGGTAGTCTTTTTGGAACTGAGTCAGCTTGCTTCCGTCTATTTGCCATTCGCCAATCTCTTTCAGGTCTTTCAGGTATCCATAGATGTCCTTCACGTCCACCATATAGCGGTCCACTTCCGAGAAGTCGGACAGCATCATGTCGGCCATAGGAATGAACTGCTCCAAAGTGCGTGTGTCTTGGGGGTTCACCCTGCGGTGGATTCCATAGAGTTCGAACAGCAGAAACTCATTTTGAACAAGTTCTGTATCGCCGAGCTCTCCTATCAGGTCGTCGAATACTATGGTGTTGGGCAAAAAAAAGGCATCCCCCAGCAGCTCTCTCATGTAGTGCTTCACAAACAAAGCGGGTCGCCGGTTGTTGAACACCAGCGTTATATCCTCGAGGTGGCCTGACTGGTTGGCAATGATTTGGCGAAGGGTTTCTTTCAGGAAGGGTTCCATGGCTGGACTCTTTTGGTTATTGGCGGTTAAGAAAATCTGAGACCATCGCAAGTCTCTGGGGCGTACCCACATCAAGCCAGTCGTCTGCTGAGTGCTCATAGCATCCGATAGGCTCCGTATCTGCCACTTTGAGCAATTCTGGAATTATGGGGTAGGGGTGGTCGGCTGACGGTAGTAGGTTTATGAATGACGGCTCGTATATTGATATGCCGCTGAAGGCATACTCAGTTCTGCTCGAAACACCGGTCCCCTGATTGTTTGAGAGCAGGGTTTCGTCTGTTTCGCGGTTGTGCCAGCCGCAGAGACGTCCGTTCGTATCGAAGAGGAGTTGCCGTTTTGTGTCGCGTCGGCTCACGGCGAGGGTCGCGGCTGCGCCTCTCGTTACATGTGTCCGCAACATTTCCGTCAGACTGAAGCGGGAGATTATATCAACGTTATAGACTATTATGGGTTCGTTTGAGGAAAGCAGTGACGCTGCTTTCTTTAGCCCGGCCCCTGTGTCGAGCAGCAGCCCACGCTCGTCAGACACCGACACCTCCACCGGCCAATTTCGCCTATTCAAATAGTCTATCACTTTGTCGCCGAAATGATGCACATTCACTGCTATGCGGCTCACATTTTCGGCGGCGAGGCGCTCTATGGCAATGTCGAGCAACGTTCGTCCTCCCGTTTCGACCAATGCCTTCGGTTTGTCGTTGGTGAGGGGGCGGAGCCGGGTGCCAAGCCCTGCCGCAAGTATGATAGCTTGCATCGTTTGAATCTTTTTGAATACTAACGATAAAACAGGTGGATTATTGCAGTGGTAGTCCCCTGTTCTCTTCCAACAAAATGTAAAACATCCTTCCAGCCAGATTATAAACAAAAAGAGGAATCCCATTCGGGTTCCTCTTCTGTGTTGTATTCCTTTCCCAAGTGGTATGGGTTGATGGCGGTGTGGGCACACGAAAGGGAGGGGAGGCATCACTCCACGACGAGTTTCTTGACCACCGAGCCTTTTTCGGTCTTGATTCGGACGAGATAAAGCCCGCTGCGGAGTGAGTCGGTGTCTATCACCGTGTCGGTGCCGCAGGCGTTGTGGCGAATCACGGTACGACCCGTCATGTCGCTTACGGATATTTCAGATATCGGTTCCGTCGCGGTGATGGATACCGTTCCGTTGGTTGGGTTTGGGAAAAGCGCGAACGACGACATCTTATCGGCGTCACCGATTCCATGGTATTCAGGTTGCTCGGGATGCTCAACGACTCTCGGCATAGGAATCAACTGTTCCACAGAAGGTTCTTCCCACTCTGGCAGCGGTGTCAAGATTGGGAAGACATGATACCAAATGTTAAAACCTTCGCATACTTGACAGTTGCGGTCATAGAAATATGACCAAGACTGCCCGCCCACGACAAAGGAGAAATAGAAGATGCTGCCGTTGTTGGTGGTTACTTCTGTTTTGAACCATAGACAATCCCCGCTTATTGGGATTGATGTGTCGAAGTAAAATTCCAGAATTTGTCGGTACAATACTGTGTCTATACAGTTATCAAGAACATCAAATGTATTTCGATAGTCTTGAGAAAAAATAGGGATTTCCATCCAACGGCGTTTGCCCGTTTCGCCGCCCTTGATAACAATCGTGTCCAGGTGTAGCATTAGATTGTGGGAGCTGTTGGCATCACAAAGTATCACCTTCATCGAGTCGTCCTCTGTGAAGTTGGCAATGCTGTCCAGAGCGATGGCAATTCCGTAAACGCTTTGCTTGGTTTCAGATAATTGGTAAAGCATATATTCTCTCCTCCTTACCTCTGGACAGCCATCGGGAGGATGTGCCCGCCACTCCAACACCCCAGAAATATCAACAGAACTCATGTAATCGAAACCCTCTCCGTTGGGACATCGAGGGTTGGGGTAAAAATAATTGTCATATCTATAATAAGTGGAATCTATAGTATCTTGAGCCTTTAGTTGAAACACAAAGAAAAATAGCAAAATGACCCACAAAATGATTTTTTTCATAATATGTGAGATTTGGTTATTAAGTTGTACGATTTGGTTACAAATTCCGAGTGGTGTTGGTTAAAATTTAGGGATGATTCCGGTTTTTAAATAGTCAAGTTTAGCGAGTGCAAATATATGATTTTTTTGAATATCGGCCAAATAAAACAACAAAACAACAAACTCTCCCTTCACCCACCCCAGTCCGCCTCAGTCCAACCAAGTCCACCCCGGTCCATCCCGATCCATCCCAGTCCAATCCACCCCAACCCCGCCATCTATCCCAAACTGCCAGCCGTGCTCGGCTGGCAGCCCCCCCCAAAAAAAATCAGCCCACCCACCCTCCTTCCCGAACAAAATATGCAAAAATGCAGGTGCATTTTTCAAAGCATCTTCATTGCATCCGGATTGCATCCAGATTGCATCCAATAACACAAGGCAATGCAACAAAAAATATGCAAAAATGCAGGTCCCTTCCCCGGGCGACCTATCCCCTGGTCTTATAGGGCTGTCGTCGGTAGGAGGTGGTGGTATAATTATTTCGACAGAATCTTGATTTCCACCCTGCGGTTCTTGGCTTGGCCTTCTTCGGTTTTGTTGTCGGCAATGGGGCGGGTTTTGCCGTAGCCGCGGTATTGCAGGCGTTTGGGGTCGATGCCTTTGGCTATGAGGTAGTCGGCGACAGCTTTGGCGCGGCTTTCGGAGAGTCGCAGGTTGTACGAGGCGCTACCTTGGTCGTCGGTGTGGCCACCAATCTCGATACGCATCTTGGGGTTGTCGCGCAACAGTTCTAAAAGGTCATTGAGCTCCTTGTATGACTGCTGTAGTATGGTGCTGCGGTCGAACTGGAAGTAGATGTCGTTGAGTACCACGGTAGCCCCGACGGAGAGTGAGGCGATTGTTTGATTGTTAGATAGCTTGATTGTTTGATTATCTTGGGTGGCTTGTACAGGTGTTACAGCCGGTGCTTCCGCTACCATCACCACGCTTACGTCGTCGATGTAGTAGTAGCTGCCGGTGAGTATCTGGGTGAGCCAGTCGTATTCGGCGATGCCTGAACGTGCAGCATCGGTGAAGTTGCCGATGGTAAGAAACTCCTCACCGCCGGCTGCGGTGAATTCGCCGCTGATTTCCATCCATCCGGCGGTGTCGGACAGAATACGGTTGCTTACAACCTGCGGGGTGTAGTAGGTTGAGATTGTCTGGCTTACGAGCGAACCCATGGAGCTGCGGCTCTTGTGCATGAGGATGCTCTTGGCGGAGTCGGTGATGCGCTCGGCGGTGAAGAGGGCACCGACGGAGCTGACTGCCACGGTTGAGTTCTCGGAGAGGCAGACGTGGAACGCCACGCGGTAGCGGCAACCTACTTGCAGGGGTTCACGGAGCTGCGTCTGGAGGTATTCGCGGTATTCGTCCTTGGAACAGTATATGCCGCAGTACCCGTCGCCTGTGCGGGGCTGCTGGTAGCCGAGTTTGTTCTGAGGCACGGCGCACTCGCGTGTGGCGCAGCGGTTAAAGTAGTCGGCGCTGCCGGCGGTGGGCTGGTACCACGCCTCGACGATGGTGAGCACGCCTTTGGCGTCGATTTTCTTAGGACATTCAATATAGTCCTCAAATGAGGGGTTGAACACCAGATTACCATCCTGTCCTTGCACCCTGCCGAGGCAGAAGAGGATGAGCGCCAACGATATGAGCCACCTTCTATACATTGTCGGTCAAGGTATTCATTACACACCACAGTTCCTCGGCAGCCTTGTCCCAGCTGAAAGCCTCACGCCTGGTTCGCCCGCGCTCAATCAGTCGTGTGCGGAGGTCTGAATCTGAGGCCAACTGTCGCATCGCCGCCTGTATCTCGCCTACGCTGTGGGGATCGACCAGCAGGGCTGCATCGCCAGCCACCTCTGGCATGGACGTGACATTGGAGGTTATGACCGCCGTCTCGGCGCGGAAGGCTTCGACTATTGGTATGCCGAATCCCTCGAAGAACGAGGGATAGACAAGGGCGGTGGAAGCGGCTAGCAGACGCGAGAGCTCGTCAGCGCTGGTGTGCCCCAGAAACTTCACGTCGGCCTGGTGTTGCATTGTGTCGTAGGCCTCTTTCAGTTCGTCCTGCCACCACACGCGGGCACCGACTACAAGCAGTTTATGGCCTTGCGTGTCGGACGCCTTGAAGCGGTCGAAGGCTTTCAGGAGGTTGGCGAGGTTTTTGCGCCGCAGTATGGTGCTGACGAAGATGAAATAAGGGCTGCCGCCACAGTATTGCTGCCGCACCTTGTGCTGCTCCTCGGGGCTCAGCGGATGGTATGTGTCGCCTGCTCCGTTATAGACCACGCTGATTTTGTCGGGCGGGATGCCGTATGTCTCGGCGATGTCTCCTTTCGAAAACTCCGACACCGTGACAACCCGTGTGGCCTTACGCGCAAAGAGCGGGAAGTAGTGCGACATATAGAGCTGGTGCGATGGCTTGAGGTTGTTGGGGAAGTGGGCGAAGTTGATGTCGTGGATGACATCAACGACGGGGATGTCGGCATGCAGTGGGATGTAGCCGTCGGGCGAAAGGAAGATATCTACCTTATATTTCTTTAATGCGCGCGCGATGCCACATTCGAAAAACAGCCACCACAGTATGGGATGCCGTGCCGGCGGATTGACCACGATGGGCTTCACGTTGTCGGCAAAGATGAACTTAGGCGACGGCTTGCGGTCGAAGAAGAAGTAAAACTCATGTTCGGGATGTGCTGCGACCATACGGCGGAGGGTATGGTAGGCAAACCATCCGATGCCGTCCATCTTGCCCTCTATCAGCAGACGTGTGTTGACCCCTATGCGCATCAGGCTTTCAGTGTCTTGGGTTCTGGCATGGGTTTGCCAAGCACAAAGGCCTCTACCACGGGCGGGAACCAGGTTTTTTCGAGAATGTGAATCTTCTCTGCCAATGTGTCCGGCGTGTCCTTCTCGGTCAGGCGGCATTTGGCTTGAAACAACGTCGTGCCGTGGTCGTAGTGGTTATCTACTATGTGGATGGTTATACCGCTCTCGGGTTCGTGGTTTGCTATCACCGCCTCGTGGACGTGGTGGCCGTACATACCCTTGCCGCCGTAGTTGGGCAGCAGGGCAGGGTGGATGTTGATGATTCGGTTCGGGTAGGCATCCAGCAGGTTCTGCGGCACCAAAAGCAGGAAACCGGCCAGAACCACATAATCTACACTCTTTTCGCGCAGGTATTCCAGCACGCGGTCGCTTTCGAGGAAGTCCTTTTTGTTGAAGTATTTCGCTTCGATGCCCAGAGCCGCGGCACGTTGAGCGACGTAGGCCTCGCGGCGGTTATAGACGATGCAGCTAACCTCGATGTCTTTATTGTCGGCCAGATATTCGCTTATCTGTTGTGCGTTGGTGCCGTTGCCCGACGCCAGTATTGCAATTCTTTTCATCCTTTCAGTCTTTAATCCTTATAATAACGCACGAAAACACCTGTTTGTTATGTGTCGAGACACTTTTCCTCCTTACTCACGACTCCTCTGTTTGCGACTTGTATTTTAACATTTCACACAATCCGAAGCATCTGTTATTAAACCATTTCGAAGCGCAAATATTTGTAAATGTGAAAATTTTTAACAAATCAGGGGGTTGTTTCACAGCTTATTAACTTTGGGTTGGGGAAAACGTACCCTGAAAAACACTTGTATGTTTGTTTTTTTTTGTTTCTTTGCAGCTCGTTTAATCCAAAAATTAAGATTATGTCTGAAATTGCAACGAAAGTAACAGCTATCATTGTTGACAAGCTTGGAGTAGATGAAAAAGAAGTAGTTGAGACTGCTAACTTTGCTAACGATCTCGGAGCTGATTCTTTGGATACCGTTGAGCTTATCATGGAACTTGAGAAAGAGTTCAACATCAGCATCCCCGAAGATGCAGCTGAGAAGATCTCTACGGTTGGCGACGCCATCAAGTTCATTGAAGAGGCAAAAGCTAACTAAGCAAATCACTGCGTAATCAGTTTTAATGAAACTGAAACGTGTTGTAGTCACAGGTATCGGGTCGCTTACTCCGATAGGCAACGATGTTCCATCGTTGTGGAAGGCGTTGCTCAGTGGAGTAAGCGGCGCGGACGTGATTACCTATTTCGACACCGAAAAATTCAAATGCCATATAGCCAGTGAGCTGAAAGGCTACGACCCGCTTGCGTTTTTCGACCGCAAAGAGGCCAACCGTCTGGATAGGTTCGGGCAATATGCCATTGTTTCGACCGACGAGGCGATAGCCGACTCGGGCATTTTCGAAGGTCCTATCGACAGAGAGCGTGTTGCCGTAATCTGGGGCTCCGGATTCGGCGGAGTGAAGACTTTCCAGAACGAGAGCATTGACTTCTGCAAAGGTGGATTTGTGCCTCGCTTCAGCCCGTTCTTCGTTCCCAAGACCATCACCAACATCTGTTCAGGTATCATCTCGATTCGCTATGGGTTGAAAGGACCCAACTATGCGGTGACCGCCGCTTGCGCTTCTTCTGCCGTTGCGTTGGGAGAGGCGTTCGACTTGATACGTCTGGGCAAGGCCGTGGCCGCCATCGCTGGCGGTTCCGAGGCGGCCATCACAGAGAGTGGCATCGGGGCTTTCTCTTCCATGCAGGCGCTATCTACCCGCAACGACGACCCCAAGACCGCATCGCGTCCATTCGACGCCGACCGCGACGGATTTGTTCTGGGTGAGGGTTCGGCAACGCTGATTTTGGAAGAGCTGGAGCACGCCAAAGCGAGAGGCGCAAAGATTTATGCCGAGCTCACCGGTTGGGGCGCTACCGCCGACGCTCACCATATCACAGCTCCACATCCCGAGGGTGTCGGCGCTGCCGCAGCTATGCGGTTGGCCGTCGAGGAGTCGCAGATGCAACTCCAGGACGTTGTACATATCAACACCCACGGAACTTCCACACCTCAGGGCGACATAGCCGAGCCTAAGGCCGTAGCCGCTCTTTTCGGCGACTATGCAAAGAATATAAGTCTCAACTCCACCAAGTCGATGACAGGCCATCTGCTGGGTGCTGCTGGTGCGCTTGAGGCAGCCATCACCGTCCTTTCTATAAAGAACGACATCATTCCGCCTACCATCAACCACTTTACCGACGACCCGCGTATAGAACCGCTCGATTTCACGTTCAATGCTCCTCGTCATCGTGAAATACCCTTCGCGCTGAGCAATGCATTCGGCTTCGGAGGACACAACATCTCACTCGCTTTCCGCAAATGGAGTTGAAGAATATCTTCAAGCGAAAGCTTTCAAACGATTCATACACCGAAATACGTTCCTTCTGTCGTAATACATTGGGTTTTACGCCGCGTAATATAGAGTTGTTCCACACGGCGTTGACTCACAAGTCGTCGATGCAGGAGTTCTCTGACGGGCGCAAACTCAACAACGAGCGGCTCGAATACCTCGGCGACGCCATGCTCAGCGCCATTGTTGCGGAATATCTCTACGGCAAGTACCCAAACCGAGGGGAGGGCTATCTCTCCGAGCTGCGTTCAAAGATAGTAAGCCGCCGAAGCCTTAACAAGATTGCCCACAAGATGGGGCTTTTCGACATTATTTCGTACAATCGTTCAGCTATTCGCATCTCGGAAAACCGGTCGCTCGAAGGCAACGCCCTCGAAGCTCTTATCGGTGCCATTTACATCGACCGCGGCTACTCCTTCACGCGCAAGGTGGTGCTGCAACGCATAATAAACCACTACACAGACATCGACACCCTTGCCAATACCGACTGGAACTACAAAGGTCGCCTGATTGACTACTGCCAGAAGCGCCACCTGAAGCTGCATTTTGTGCTCGACCGCACCGAACGCCACGGGCACGACAACCACGCCGTTTACTATGTTCATGTCGAGATTGACGGGCAGACAATGGATTCTGCCAACGGCCTCAGCATCAAATCGGCCGAGCAGCTGGCATCCGAACGCACCTATCGCCAGATTGTGGAGCTGGATACATCGAATAAGAGATAAAAAGAAAACAGACATCCACCCGTGTGAATGTCCGTCTCAGCCTGTTCCCCCTTCGATTGGGAGGGAGGAAGAGATGATTAGTTGTTCTGGTCGGCGGCGATGACAGCCTTGTGCACTGCCGTCCAGCCAGCTGCGTTGAGACCCCAGTTGTTCGTGGAGTTCTTGTTGCCGCTCACTCTAACTTTTCTTCTCTTCACTTTTTTGTTAGCATTGATACCCATAACAATATATTTTTTTATTATTTTTGACTGATTTACAGTAATTAACACAAATTGTTGATAACCGAACGAGTTGGCAAAGATAAACTAAATTAATCAATTGTGCAACTTTTTTGAAAAACTTTCATTTATTAATATCATAATTGCGATTTCAAATTAACGAGAAATGCACGAATATCTTTGAAAGTATCAATTAGTTGCATTTTGTTAGAGGCATCAGGTGTGTGTAGCTGTTCTCGAGCTCCATCAAGTGTAAAACCACAATCTTTGGTAAGGTATTTTATACGTTTGAGGAGATCTATGTCTTCCTGTCGGTACATGCGTACCCCGCGAGCATTCTTTGTGGGTCTCAGTTCGGTAAATTCACTTTCCCAGAAGCGTAGAAGTGATTGATTTACGCCAAGTTGGTCGGCGACTTCAGAAATGGTGTAGTATAGTTTCACGTATTGAAAAAGTTTGGATGTTGATATTTTGATGTTAAGGTATCAGACAATGTTTGTTATGATTGTTGCTATATTATATGGGAGGTAAGAGGTCATTGGAAATTACTCCAAGGTGTAGAATTAATAACTATAATACCCTTGGTTGTCTTGGTAGTTTTTCTTCTTTTCGTATTTCACGTCGCGGAGGCTGGGGGCTTTTATGTTGATTACGAAGTTCCATCCTTTGTAGTAGCCGAAGGGGGTCCAGTTGAACCGCATCTCCCAGCAATGCAGGTCGCGGTAGATGTCGATGGAGGTGTAGGAGAGTCCTTTGTTGACGAAGTCGTAGCCGGTGGAAAAGGCTACCTTCCAGTTCTTGGTGATGCTGAAGTTGCCCGAGACGGAGAGCGACTGCACGACTTCGTGGTTGAGGCCGTACTGCGCCGCCACATAGCGTGAGACATAGCTGAAGGTGTAGCTCAGGGAGATGTTCCACGGCACGGAGAAATCGACATACTCGCCCACGAAGAGTGCGGGGTTGTCGTTGTAGGGCGAGAGCAGCGTGGGACGCACGGCGTGGCCTTGGCTCTTGATTTGTTCGCCCTCTTTCTTCTTCTTGAAGGTGTTGGGGTTGAAGCTCCACGAGAGCTGCGCGCTCCAGGTGGAGTTGTTGGTGCGGAAAAGGCGGTGCTCGGTCTTGACGAGGAACTGGTTGTGTTTGTTGCCCAGCGAGTCGATGACGTAAGGGCAGAAGGAGCCGGAATAGTTGAGCACGAGTGATTTGAACAGCGTGGTGCGCCCGGTGACGGTGAAGTCGCTCCAGTTGAGCGAGTCGCGCGCGATGTCGTAGCTCATGGCGAGGTTGAGGTTTTCGAGCAGGGTGACCTTCTTGAAATCCTCGGTGCTGTGCCATTTGCCCACTTTTATCTCGAGGTTGTTGCCTATGTTGAGTCGCACCATGCCCGAGCGGCCGTCAGCAGGGCCGCCGTAGAGCGACTGCTCGAAGATGGAGTAGCGGTGGACGTAGCCTGTGGCATCGGTGTATTGTTTCCACCAGCCCAGCTTGTCGGAGCCGAAGTTGGGACGGTAGTTGAGTGAGAGCGATGGGTTGATGACGTGGCGCAACGCCTTAAGCCAGCCGTGCTTGAAGTTGAACATACCGTAGATGCGTGTGGAGAGGGAGGTGGAGAAGGAGACGTCGCGGTTGGTGCGGAAACCCCAGACAGTGTCGATGACGAGGGACGAGGTGGCGGGGTCGTAATCCTTGCGTATGGTGGAGAAATGCCACCGCTCGTTGTAGGAGATGGAGTTTGTCCAGTTGAAGTATTTGAACACCTTGACCGACAGCGAGAGGGGGATGGACTGCTGGATGCCGTACTGCATCTTGTTGAGGATGGCTTTCTTGAAGAGCTCGGAATCCTGAGCCGACACGTTGTTCTCGGCGTTGAGCTGATAGGAGAACTGTATGTTCTCCCACCACTTGTAGCTACCTGTCGGTGCTTTGCGGCGGAAGGGGTAGATGGTGACGGAGCTGAGCGAGATGGAGGGCAGCTTGATGTTCATGAGGCCTGTCTGGGCGTTGAACGACTCGCGGGCGGCGAGGGCCAGGTTGAAGTAGGAGCCGAGTTTGGTGGAGTAGCTGATGGAGGAGGTGGTGGTGGAGTTGAAGTAGTCGTTGCGGTTGGTGGTGTTCTTGCTGTAGTTGCGGCTCTGCAGGTTGACGTCGGCCGAGAAGCGGCTGTTGGGGTTGGCCTTGGGGTCTTGGTCGTGTCGCCACGTGATCTTGAAGTCGCTGTATTTGTTGTAGGTGTTGCTGTCGCCGCGTATGCCTTCGCGTGTGATGCCGTAGCGGATATCGACGTTGCCTTTGTATTTGTAGCGTTTGTAGTAGTTCGACTTGGCTTCGGTGGCCCAGCTGAGGTTGGTGTAGATGTCGCCGGTGAGGGCGAGGTCGAAGCGGTCGTTGATGGCGAAATACCATCCGATGTCTTTGAGGTAGTAGCCCTGGTTGTTCATCCAGCCGTAGGAGGGCATGAGGAAGCCCGACGCGCGGTCGTGGGTGATGGGGAAGAAGGCGAACGGTACCGCCAACGGCGTGGGCACATCCTCGATGGAGATGTAGGCGGGGCCGGTGACTATCTTGTCGTTCATGATGAGCTTCGACTTGGTGAAGTTGATGGCGTAGTGGGGGTGGGCGTAGTTGCAGGTGGTGTATTGGCCTTTGCTGAGATACATCACCGAGTCGTTGACTTTCTTGATTTTCTGTCCGTGGAGGAATCCTTCGCCCTCCTGGGTTATCACTCCGTGGATGATGCCTTTCTTGGTGTCGTAGTTGAAGGCTATGGTGTCGGCGCTGTATTCGGCGTCGCCCTGCTTGAAATAGGGTTTGCCTAGTGTGTGGCCGTTGCTGTCCTCGACACCCGAAGCGCGTATAAGGTTGGTGTTGAAATCGACACTCATGGCGTCGGCCTTGAGTTCCATGTCCTGATAGTGCACCTCGCCCTCGTTGTAGATGAACGCCCGCCGGTTGTCGAGGTTGAATGCCACCGAGTCCTTGGCCTTGTATTTGAGGATGTCCTCCATCGCGTTGGGCGAGAGGGGAAGCTCGGACGAGACAGAGTCTTTTTTGACGGAGTCGGCGACGGATATGCTGTCGGCTACGGCCGAGGGAAGTCCGTCGGTAGCGGCCTCCTGGCTCCACGCCGCAGGGCATACGGCGACAGTCAGAAGCAGAGCCAGCGACACATAACACACAACCCTCCCGCCGAAGCGGGCTATTGAGTTATTAACAAGCAATATATCAAAAAAAAACTTTGTCAAACTCCTGAGTACAGATTTTCAACGTATCTTTGCACTTCGGTATGCAAAGATAGAACTATTTGCCCAATATGTCGATAACAAATTCAAATCCATTGGAAATGAAACGTATATTTATATTATTTATTGCCTTGGTGTGTGTTGTGGTGCCAATATATGCCCAAAAAAGAGAAATTGGGAAAGTTAAAACCGTTGTAATTGACCCAGGTCATGGAGGAAATAAACCGGGGGCCAAAGGAAAGCATATTGACGAAAAAGACCTTGTTCTTTCCGTTGCGAAGAAAGTCGGAAAAATGATATTGGACAACTATGAGGATGTCAATGTGATATACACCCGCACCAAAGATGTGGATATAGACCTCTCCGAACGTGCTCACATTGCCAATCGTGCCAAAGCTGATCTTTTCATCTCCATCCATGCAAACTCGCACCCTACAGCCAACCCCACTGGTGTTGAAACTTTTGTGGCGGGCCTTTCGCAGAGCAAGGCGAATATGGAGATTGCCAAGAAAGAGAATGCCGACATATTGCTTGAGAATGACTACAAGAATAACGCCGACTACCAAGGGTTCGACCCGAACTCACCTGAGAGCTATGTGCTCTTCGCCATGTACCAGAACGCTTACCGCGACAAGAGTCTCACATTTGCCCAACATATTCAGAACCAGTATAAGCGCAACATTACAACTATCGATCGCGGTGTGAAACAGGCTGAGTTTATGGTGTTATATAAGACCACTATGCCGTCAGTTCTTACTGAGATAGGATTTATTTCCAACCCCAAGGAAGAGTCCTACATGATGTCGGACGAAGGTCAGAATACGATAGCGCAATGCATAGTGAAAGCATTTGCCATTTACAAGGCTTCCGAAGAAGGAGAGCCTGTGCCTGAACTTGACTTTGCATCCAATGGCCAGCAAGTAGCAGTTGGAAATCAGCAGTTGGTGAACATAAATCAGCGATCAAACCCCGAAGCCTCCGAAAAAGTTAGAAATACAGAGATGTCCGAAGACACAGAGGTCTCTAAAAAGTCTGATACCACTGAACCTCCAAAAGTTTCAGAAAAAACTGTAGTCCAGACAAAACCTGATTCCGAAAAGACAGTTGTTCAGAAACCTAAGCCTCCACAAAATCCCAATGAAGGCAAGCCGTACACAGTTGAAAAGAAGGAACCAGCTAAGCCAGCACCCGACCAAGTAACATACCGCATACAGTTTATGACACTTAGCCGAATCATAGAGAAGGGCAACCCGGATCTGCGAGGAATAGACGATTTCGACCGGTACCAGCAGGGACAGTACTACTACTATATCACTGGCAAGTATGCCAAAATGAGCGATGCCGCTGAACAACTTGTGCAGATTAGAGCAAAAGGTTTCAAAGATGCTTTGATAGTGGCTTACCTCAAAGGCTCGCGCATAAGCCTCCAGCAAGCCCGCAAGATGACGGAAACCAGCGGTCAGTAAGTAGTCAGTGGTCAGCAGCCAGTTACCTTTTAAACCCTTTAAACCTTTCAAACTTGAAACTAGACCTCTCATGCTAGAGATAAAAAATATCACCAAACTCTACGGACAGCAGCGTGCTCTCGACGATGTGTCGCTGTTGATTGACAAAGGCGAGATAGTCGGCTTGCTCGGCCCCAACGGCGCCGGCAAATCGACGCTGATGAAGATACTCACCTGCTACATACCCCCTTCGTCGGGCACCGCCACCGTGTGCGGACACTCCATCGACGACGACACCCTCGCGGTGCGTCGCTGCATCGGCTACCTGCCCGAACACAACCCGCTCTATGTCGATATGTATGTGCGTGAGTACCTCTCGTTCGCCGCTGGCATACAGAATGTGAAGCACCCCAAGGACCGCATCGAGGAGCTGATTTCTCGTCTCGGCCTCACCCCCGAAGCCAACAAGAAGATATCGCAGCTTTCCAAAGGTTACCGTCAGCGTGTGGGGTTGGCACAAGCGCTCATCCACGACCCGCAGATACTCATACTCGACGAGCCGACCACAGGCCTCGACCCCAACCAGCTCGAGGAAATACACGAGGTCATACGCACCGTCGGCAAGGATAAGGTGGTGCTGCTCTCAACCCACATCATGCAGGAGGTGACGGCTATGTGCAACCGTGCGGTCATCATCAACCACGGACGCATCATCGCCGACCACCAGATGGCGAATATCTCGGCCGAGGAGCTGACAAAGCAGTTCCACAAGCTTACGCTGGAATAGTGTTTTTAATAGTGTTTTTTCCCCCGAAAGGGAGCTTTCTATTTTTTCCGAAAGACGCGTTCTATCTGAACCGCACCATATCGATAAGGCGCACGCCGTCGAGCCATACGGCTATGCATCCCACCGACCCTTTGGCGTCGTCCCAGTTCTCGATAGGTTGCAGCGTTGTGTCGTCAACAATCTCGAAGTATTCGGGTTCGAAGCAGAGCCCTTCTTTCAGGTCGTTGACCTCGTGGAACGAGGCGAGGGTGTCCAGCACCCACAGCTTCACATCTTCCACATCCTCAAATTCCGACATCTCCACCGCCTGCTGCAGGGTGGCGTAGATGGTGGGAGCTACCTCGCGGGCCTCTTTGCTTAGGCGCATGTTGCGGCTGCTGAGTGCCAATCCGTCGTCGGCTCTCACGATAGGGCAGGGGACGAGCTGTATGGATGAGTCCATCTGGCGCAGCAGGTTGCGGATTATGGCAATCTGCTGGAAGTCTTTCTCGCCGAAGTAGGCGCGGTCGGGTTGTGTGAGCTCGAACAGGCGGCGCACCACGACGGCCACTCCCGAGAAATGACCGGGACGGCGAGGTCCTTCCATCACCTCCTCGATAGGGCCGAAGTGATAGACGGTGGTCACAGGTTCTGGGTACATCTCCTCCACCGAAGGGGTGAAGGCGATGTCGGCGCCCGCTTTCTCAAGCAGTGCGAGGTCGTTCTCTATGGTGCGCGGGTATTTGGCCAGGTCTTCCTTGTTGTTGAACTGTATGGGGTTCACGAAGACGCTCACCACCACGATGTCGTTCTCCTTGCGGGCACGCTCCACGAGCGAGAGGTGACCTTCATGCAACGCACCCATCGTAGGCACCAAACCAATCGATTTACCAGCGGCCTTCGCTTTCTCTATGGCTGCGGTTAATTCTGCTATTGTGGAATATGTATTCATGTGATAAGATGTTGATACGTTTAATGTTGATATGTTTTATGTTGATATGATTATATGTAACTTGGAACTGACTGCTGCCCACTGACTGCTAACCACTGACCACTAACCACATAAAATCACTCGACTTCTTCGTAGGGTGTAAATTCGTCGTTCTCGTCGGAGGGTTTGTTGATATTCTGGTTGTCGGGATGTTTCTTTAGACGGTTGGGAAGTTCGAGTAGGAAGTTGAGCAGGGTAAGCAGGAGGCTGAAGAGCAGTGCGGTGCCGAATCCTTCAACGGTAAATCCAGGCACTATCGCACCCGCCAGAAGTATGATGACGGCGTTGATGACGAATAGGAACAACCCGAGTTTTATTGCGGTGAAGGGAAGGGTGAGGAAGATAAGCACCGGACGCAGGAATCGGTTGAGCAAAGCAATGACCAAACCTGTGAGCAGCGCCGTCCACACGTTGTTCATCGAGACGCCGGGCATCAGCTTGGCGGCTATGATTACGGCGAGGGTCAGCACTATCGTTTGCGCCACAAAGCCCCAGAATCCGCGGTGGTTGCTATCTCCTATGACGATTCTCATTACAGTTCTACCTCTCCTTTTCCTTGTCTAATCACTTCGAGGTTACCGCCCGAGCAGTCAACCACGGTCGAAGGTTCGGTGTCGCCTATGCCGCCATCAACTACGATATCGGCAATGTGGCTGTATTTTTCCTCTATCAACTCAGGGTCGGTCAGGTATTCCTCGTCGTAGTCGGCGTCTGGAATCCTCACCGACGTGCCGATCAGCGGCTCGCCCACCTCCTCGATGATAGCGTGGCAAATCGGGTTGGCCGGCACACGCACCCCAATCGTCTTGTTGGCGTTCTGGTAGTTGCGCCCCACGTTGTTGTTCGCATCCATGATAAACGTCGGAGCACCGGGCAACGCACTTTTCAGCAGGGCGAAGGTCTCTTTGTCCAGCGGACGCACATATTCCGACAGCTGCGAGATGTCGGCGCAGAGCAGCGCAAATTTGGCCTGTTTCAGCGAGAAACCTTTGAGCCGCGCCAGCTTCTCCACGCTCTGCTTGTGCTGCATGCTGCACACGAAAGCGTAGAGCGAGTCGGTAGGCACAACCACAATGCCGCCCTCGCGGATGCAGTCGGCCACACGTCGCACATCGCGCACGTTGGGGTTTTCTTTGTACAGTTTTACTATCATAATCGGGGGGCAAAATTACTAACTTTTTCCGAAATTACCATCAACTGTGAAGCTCTACCTGGCAAACAAATAAAAAATCGTACTTTTGCAAAAAAAGTAAGCACCTATGAATTTCAGAAAACTACTGTGTATCACGGTCGCGATGACCGTCGCCCTGTGCTCCTGGAGCCAGACTTCCGAATTCTCCAACTGGTTCAAAAACCGCACCCTCCGCATCGACTACCACCGAGTGGGCAACGCCGAGATGCAGTCGGTGAGGCTCGTGCGTTATATCGCCAAAAACGGCCAGTGGGCAGGATCGCTCACCCAGCTTATCGACCCGATAAACAACGGCGACTACCGCGTCGTGGTCAAGGACGCCGAATCCCAGAAAGCCATCTACAGCCGCACCTACGGAAGCCTTTTCAGCGAATACTGCGGCACCGACGAGGGCAAGACCAAGATGGTCACCTACGAAGAGGTGGTGCAGGTGCCTATGCCCCTTAAGCCCGTCGATATAGTGATGGAAACCCGCGGCAAAGACCAAGAGTTCCACTCGATAGGGCAGTTCCATTTCGACCCCAAGAAAAACAAGCCCGAACGCCGCGCAGCGCACCGAGCCAAGCGGTTGCAGTACAAAGGCAATTCCAACTGGAAGGTCGATGTCGTGATAGTGGCGCAGGGCTATTCGAAAGACCCCGCCAAGCTGAAAAGCGACTTCGAGCGCATGAAGAATGTCATCCTCTCCGAAGAACCTTTCGCCTCGCGTAGGGACGACTTCAACATCTGGGGCGTTGAGGGCGACGCAGGCGCGCACTACGGCACACTGGGCGCCGACCGCTACCTTATGACCGACAACCTCTTCCAGCTCCACGACCTCCTCGACGGCGTGCCGTTCGACCATATCCTCATCCTGGTTAACAACGACAAGTACGGCGGAGGCGGCATCTATAACTTCTATGCCGTCAGCTCTACCAACAAGATGGCCGATATGGTCACACCTCACGAGCTGGGACATTCCATCGGCGGCCTTGCCGACGAGTATGTCGATGAGAACCTCAGCTACACCGAGATCTACAAAGGCGAGTTCGAACCCGTCGAGCCCAACATCACGTCGCTCAAGGACTTCGACAGCAAGTGGAGAGACATGTTGCCCGACGACACGCCCATACCCACCCCGCCGGTCAAGAACCTCGACAAGCGCGACTGCGGCCCGCTGGGAGTATATGAAGGCGCCGGTTACCAGTCGAAAGGCCTCTACCGCCCCGTCACCAACTGCATGATGAACCACTACGCCCACTTCTGCCCCGTCTGCCAGAAACGCCTAAACGAGATGTTCGATTTGTATGTGAGGTAGGAACATCAGCAATTTTGAACTTAGAACCCTTGAACTTTGACCCATTAACCATTACCTCATGCCCATCGATAGAAACAAGATGTTGCGATACAAGATCCTGAACGAATGTTTTCGGGATATGTCGCGTCAGTATAGGATTGGCGACCTGTTGGTTTGCGTCAACCGCGAGTTGAAGCGTTATGACCTCAATACTGTATCCCGCCGCACGGTTCAGAAGGACTTGCATGATCTTCAGATGGAACCCCATAATGTGGAGTTCGACAAGGTGCTGAGAGAGAGCAACTGCTACCGCTATGCCGACACCTCGTTCTCGCTCGAGGTGTTGCAGCTTACGCCCAAAGACCGTGATGCTTTGGCCCGCACCATCGAGGTGCTGCTTGAACGCTACAGCGACCCCGACGAGCAGAACCCCCAATGGCAGTGGATGCTCACCACGTTGCAATCCATCGCCGACAACCGACCGCTGGAGAGTGCTGAGCCATACGTGAGTTTCGAGAACAACGAAGCTTATTCCGGCAATGTTAATTTCGCCGACCTCTTGGAGAGTATAATCAACCGTCATCCCGTTGTAATCAGATATAAGCCGTTCGTTCAGAAAGAAGCCGAAGAATACAAGGTCCATCCCTATTATCTCAAACAGTATAACAGTCGTTGGTTCCTCTTTGCGGAGGTCGAAGGTCAGGATGGGATTTGGAATTTTGCCCTCGACCGGATACTGAGCGTACGCCAGTGGAAACACGCCTACCGTCTGCCGCAGGTGGATTTCAACGACTATTTCAGCGATATGATAGGCGTCAGCCGTAACGCCGATATGCCCATCGAGCAGATAACGTTGAAGGTGACGAACCTCCGTTACCCGTATGTCGAAACTAAACCGTTCAGCGAGAAGCAGCATATTGTGCGGCACGACGGAGAAACCCACACCATCACCTTCCCCATGAGGGTGAATAACGAGTTGGTGCAGAAGCTGCTTTCCTTCGGCGACGACATCGAAGTTCTACAACCCCAGCATCTGCGCCAGCGAATGACCGAAAAGGTAGAGAGTATGTCCAAGAAATACCTCCCGAGCGAATAGGTTGCTCGGAGTGGTTGCACTTTTGCGGACAAAAGCGATTATCGGTATTGGGACTTTCCTTTAATGAAGGGAAGGCGCTAGGTGTTTTCTTAATATGATGTCTGTTGACTAATAATTAAGTTATATAAGTGTGTTAGGGTTATCTTAGAGTTGACGACTTTAATGCGCTGGGTTACAGCGATGGTATGATGTAGGTACATCCGTGCTTTCTTCGAGTAATAGAAACAGTTTTGGCATTCTTGTTATTCACACAGGCGAGGCGCCAACTAACAACCTGCATTTTTGCATATTTTTTTCTTTCTTCCCGCAGTTTATCTGATGCAATCCAAATGCAATCCGAATGCAATGAAGATGCTTTGAAAAAGGTACCTGCATTTTTGCATGTTTTTAGAAAGAGGCGGAAATACTTCAATATTATAATTTTCGGTGAATATATTCACCAAATTAACTACACTACAACCGCGCCTCGACACACAAATAACTGAGAGTCAACAAATACAGCCAAAAACATCAAAAAAGAAAAATCTTTTACAAATAGGGTAAAAATCCCCGATTAAAACCAGCGCAACAAAAAAGCGGCGGATTGCAAAAATCCGCCGCTATGTTAAGCGGTCTAGCAGATGTTTTATTACATCTGTTCCAATTCCTTTGCTCTTTCTTCCGATATTCCGAGGCTGGTGCGCAGACGATTAAGGATTCTGCGTTCACCATTGCTCACATCTCCATCTTTCGCCACATCTTTGTATGCTTCGAGATACTCTTTTTCGTCGTCAGTCAGCTGTATGGCCGTTATGGTCGCTTCCAGTTCTGCAGCCCGATCTTCGCTGATGCCAAGCCGTTCGCGGAATCTTGTCAACAAACGTCGTTCCGAAGGACTAATCTCGCCATTTTCCATACAGGCTTTGACTTCGTCAAGATATGCCTGCTCATTGCTACCGAGCAATTGCTTGGATGAGCCATGATTTGCATTGTCTCCAAGCTATGCCAGCAGCGCGAACTTTATCTTAATGGAAAGTACCGCATCTTCCATCTGCTCGAACTTTGTCTCGTAAGTATGATCAAATTCAACATCCATATTAGTGAACAATACCTTTAGTTCAGCCTTTACCGAGTTCATCTCATGGCTACTGCCAGCCCTGCATTTGCTTGTTTCTATTCGTTCTTCGTGCGTGACCAGACCTCCCTCAAGTCTTTGACGGCTCAATCGCTGCCAGTTTGGTTCTCCCTTGTACCAAATCAGATTATTCGGCACAAATGGTGCTTTGCGTGGCTGAAACTCTTGATGTAAGCTAATCGAACGGCTCAATTTTTCCAGCAGACGGTTGCTGTATTCATTATGGTACGAGGCATTGGCACTTACTATTTTTCTTGAGACTCCTCCTGAAACGTTTGTTTCACTGTTGTTTGTTCTGTCGGAGCTATTGCTGTTTAAGCAATCAATATCTATCCGTTCCGCGCCTAACGCTTGGGCAAGTTCACACAACTCCCTCACCTTGTCCTCAATCAATTCTAATTGATAGTCTTCTATGGGAATATATCTGTTTGTTACCAATGGATGTGCTACATATAATTCGTTCACTTGAGGATGCCCGATAGGAAACGACAAATGCGACAAATCAGATTTCATATCCAGTGTCGCAAAATGGCTCTGATTTAAATCATTGATACTATCCGTTACCAAAAGATATTTTCTTTCCACAGAAGGGAGTTCAAGGAATTTCTTTGTGTACTCTTCGTTTATCGACTCAAACCTAGTTCTTAAAATATCTTTTAAATTGCAAATTTTTCCATCTTCTTCCTTGACCACAGTATCAGGGTCATGTAGCCATGATAGCAATAAGTGCTTCCTTGCGTTTGTCAAATCGTTCCGATCAATTTCTATATTAGCTAGAGATACGTAACAAGACGAAATATCCTCTTCGGTTTCTTCATCTGTAACAGGTCGTGCTATAGGTCGCGGCGCAGGTCGATAACCAAGTCGTGCTACAGGTCGTGCTACACGCCGTACTGGTTCGTTCTCAAACATCTTTATTGCTTTGTTATAGTACAAAAAGGCATTTTCTTCATCGTCCATTTCCAGATAGAAGTAATCGCCTATCTGGGCGTATCCTAAACCCTTGCCGTAGTCCATCTCCTCAACATATTCCAAGGCGGTCTTTATATCGTTATCCGATAATGCATCTTCAATACATTCTCTATAATAATCGTTCATATTTATATTTTTCAAAGTTTAACCAATTTGTTTAACATCAAGATAAGCCATATTTAAGGCTCCGATTTTGCGAATGGCTATTCCGTAGATTCGCATGAAGGCGTCGGCTACGTCTTGTCCCCCGTTGGTGGTTACGGGGTTGGCGATGCAGTTCGTGACCACATCTACCGACATGCCTCGTTCGACTCGCATGCCGCTGGTCAGCTTGTTTTGTTTAACTGTTACTCTGTAAAGCATAATGTTTGGATTTTGTTTGTAAAAATATGTTGATTCATAAGATATTCGTGCTTATGTTTTTGACAAATAAAAAAGTAACCGTGAACTCTTGTTTACTCCGAGGTTGTGGATTACCTTAGTACCAACAGAAAGCTCACGGCATATCCGCGAACGTTTCTTGCCTTCTTCGGTACTACATTGAAATTTCCACATTTCGGAGCAGTTAAAAGCAAAAACGCTTCTAAATTATTTAATTATCGTTATTTATCTATCTCTATCGTTGTGATTTTTGGTTAATACTTATCGTTCTGTTTTACTTTGCAAAGATACAAAATAGTTTTGAGTATTTATAGGTCAATCGCACGTTGTGACGGATTTCCGAATCCGGCACTTCTTTTTCTCGGGATTTTCAATCCCAGACAAATCATTTAGTAGCGTGCCTTGAGCACGCTTTTTATTGGTTGCAGTTCCCCACACTATGAGTGTGGGGTTATTGAAATTGCGTGCCTTTGGCACGAAACCGCCTCTGAAAGCTTTCGACCTTTTATGATTTCCGAATCCTGCACTTCTTTTCTTAGGAAATATTTATAAGAAAGTGTTCGTTGGATTGCAAAAGTATTCGTATATTTGTGGTGTGGAGCCGATTGATATAAGCATACGCAAGAAATTGTCTGTCAGGATATTGCACAGATGCGTGTATTCAACTTTGCAGAACTTGCCGCTGCAACATGTTGATGTACAGCGATAAAGCGCCTTCCCCTCCGTATTAACTCCGTATCAAAGCCGTATCAACTCCGTATATAGGCCGTTACCCCTCCTATACCCATTCGTTACCCCTCCTATACCCCTCCTAGGTTTCTCCTACAAGACACTAGGCGGCTATATGGTTTGTATATGCCTTCGTTGGTTGTGGTGTGCCGTCGGCACGCTGGTGGTGTCTGGGGTTGTTGGGGCAGTAAGTCATATAGGTCAAATATGGCTAATAAGGCGTATTTGGTTTGTTTTATTGTTCCAAATTGTGTTGTTTTGCAATAAGTTCGTATCTTTGCAGGCGGAAATGCGTGGTACTGGTCATAGGTATATTGGCGCGAAGTTGCTGATGGCGGCGGCGTGGTGCATCATCATGCTGCACTCGGTGGTGCCGCATCATCATCACGACTGCTGCGACGGGGGTCTGGTGTTCGAGAACGAACTGGACTGCCAGTGCGACCACCATAACCACGACTGCGACCACCACGACGGAAGCTGCAAACTGCAGGACCTGCTGTCGCAACTGGTGATAAGCACAAAGGACGACAAGTTTGTTTTAAGTGGTCAGTGGTCGGTGGTCAGTGGTCAGTGGTCGGCACTTAGTGGCCAGTGTCAAGTGGTCGGCGGCCAGTGGAGTTTTTTTGACTACGGGCGGCGGCTGGAATATTATGACCACGCGACGCAGCTGCCTGCAAGCCATGCGACGGCGGAAAGCCTGCGAGGCCCTCCTGTCTATTGCTGAACGGATAAGCGTTTATCCGGATTTATGTCTGGAAAGGTTCCATCGCGTTTGGATTCTTTCCCGAATGTCAGTATTTATTTAAACAGGAGTTTCAAGTATGAATTATAAAATTGTAATTTCCATAACGTTGGGATTGTGTCTCGGCGGGCTGACGGCATGTCACCATGAACACCACCATGAACATGAGCATGAGCACAATCACAGTCACGACCACTGCTGCGAGCACGACCATGACCATCATCACGACGAAGATGCGCACGGGCACGAAATCCCGGCGAACTGCGTGAAGTTCAGCAAGGAGCAGAGCAGCATCATAGACTTCGCCACCGAAGAGGTGAAGAAAGAGGTGTGTGGGCAGGTGATACGCGCCACGGCACAGGTGGTGTCGAGCCAGGGCGACGAGCAGGTGGCGGCAAGCCGTGCGTCGGGTGTGGTGCGCTTCGCCGGAGGCGACATCGTCGAGGGCGCGAGCGTGAAGAAAGGACAGCGCCTGTGCACCATAGAGAGCAGCGGGATGGCCGACGGCAACATGGCGGTGAGATACCAGGAGGCGGAGTCGAACTACCAGTTGGCGAAGTCGGAATACGAGCGGAAAGCGGACCTGGCGCAGAAGGGCGTGGTGTCGAAGGCGGAACTGGAGCGGAGCAAGGCGGCTTACGCGACGGCAAAGGCGGCCTACGACAACCTGAAAGGCAACTTCTCGCCGTCGGGCGCGGTAGTGACCGCTCCGATGAGCGGATATGTGAAAAGCGTGAACGTGCAGAACGGCGGATATGTGGAGGCCGGGCAGGCGGTGGTGACGATATCGCAGAACAAGGACCTGTATCTGCGTGCCGAGCTGTCGCCGCGATACTACAACAGCCTGAGACACATAAAGACGGCGAACATCGAGCTGCCCAACGGCGGCGGAGTTTATACGCTGGAGGAGCTGAAAGGGGCGTTTGTGAGCTACGGCAAGGCGTCGGGCGAGGGCAACCCGTTGATTCCCGTGACCTTCAGAATACAGAACTGCGGCGACCTGATAGCAGGTAGCTTTGTGAAGATATACATCATAACCGAGGAGGGCGAAAAGGCCATAGCGGTGGAGAACAGCGGCATAGTGGAGGAGATGGGCAACACCTTCGTGTTTGTGGAGGTGCAGCCGGAGCTGTTTGAGAAACGCCTGGTGACCCTGGGCGGCAGCGACGGGAAGCGGACGGTGGTGACCTCAGGGCTGAAGGCTGGCGAGCGCGTGGTGACGAAAGGCGCGACGATGGTGAAGCTGGCGCAGGGAGCCGGGGCTCTGGACCCACACGCAGGACATGTACATTGAGGATTGAGGATTGCGTGAGTACTTGATGAGTTGGAGTTTCTCTATGATTTGTCTATGTGTTCTCTATCCGCTCTCAATGTTTTCTCTATGCATCCTCTATGTTTTGTCTATGGTACCGCTAAGGTCGGGCTATAGATGGGCTATGGATGGGCTATGTTTTCTATAGGAAATGTGTATGCAGGGAATAAAATAATCAAGCAAAAATGTTAAACAGAATCATAAAATTCAGCTTGGACAACAAGCTTTTCATACTGCTGGCGGCGGTATTGCTCACCGTTGCGGGAATCTGGGCCGGCAGGAATACTGACATCGATGTGTTTCCCGACCTGACGGCACCGACGGTGGTGGTGATGACCGATGCTCACGGTATGGCGCCCGAAGAGGTGGAACGTCGGGTGACTTTCCCGATTGAGACGGCGGTAAACGGCGCGACGAACGTGCGGCGTGTGCGCTCGACATCGATGCAGGGGAGCTCGTTTGTGTTTGTGGAGTTTGACTGGGGGATGGACCAGTTCAAGGCGCGGCAGATAGTGAGCGAGAAGCTGACCACATTGAGTGGTCAGTTGCCGCCGGATGTGACGCCCGTGATGGCACCGCAGAGCAGCGTGATGGGCGAGATATTGTTTGTGAGTTTGCAGTTGAAGAACTCGTCGGACCTGTCAGACGGGTCGGACTCGTCGGAAAACGGTAAGCAGTCGGAAGCTAGCCATACTTCGATGCAGGAGTTGCGGACTTTGGCCGAGTGGGTGGTGAAGCCAGCCATACTGGGCACAGGCGGAGTGTCGCAGGTGACCATAATAGGCGGCGACTACAAGCAGTATCAGATTATGGCCGACCCGATGAAAATGGCGACATACGGGGTGACGATGGACGAGATAGAGAGCGTAGGGAAGTCGATAGGAAACAACTCGACAGGCGGAGTGGTGAGAGATTTCGGCAACGAATACACACTTAGAGGGATGGCTCGGAGCAGCGACGAAGAGGAGCTGGGCAAGAGTTTGGTGAAAATGACCGACGGCAAGGCTGTGAGGCTATACGATGTGGCGGAGGTGAAGGTAGGCAACGCAATAAAGCAAGGCTATGCTTCGGCTAACGCTGAACCCGCGATTATCCTCTCGGTGTCGAAACAGCCCAATATCAACACCCTGAAAGTGACGAAAGCCATAGAAAAGAACCTCGCCAACATAGCTAAAAGCTTCCCCGAAGATGTGGCGATGAACACCCACATATTCCGTCAAGCCGATTTCATCTCGTCGTCGGTGGGCAATGTGGGACGGTCGCTGGTGGAAGGAGCGGTGTGCGTGATAGCGATATTGTTCCTTTTCCTGGGCAGTTTCCGCACCACTTTGATTTCGATAGTGGCGATACCGCTTTCGCTGCTAGGCACGATACTCTGTATCCATCTTATGGGGCTGGACATAAACACGATGACTTTGGGCGGAATGTGCATTGCGATAGGGTCGTTGGTGGATGACGCCATAATCGATGTGGAGAACGTGTATAAACGGCTGAGACAGAACCACAAGCTTGCAGAGGGCGAGAGGAAGACGGCATACGAGGTGGTGTTCAAGGGGTCGTCGGAGATTCGCAGTTCGATAATACACGCCACGCTGATTATCATGATAACCTTTGTGCCGCTTTTCTTCTTGAGCGGATTGGAGGGACGTATGCTCAAACCGCTGGGAGTAGCCTATCTGACTGCGCTGTTCATGTCGCTTGTGGTGGCGATGACGATAACGCCTTTGTTGTGCAAGATGCTCCTCTCGTCGGACAAATACCTGTCGAAAAACGAAAGAGAAAGCTGGGTGAGCCGCAAGATGAGTGTGGTTTATGAGAGGATGTTAGACGGAGCTTTACGGCACAGAGGCGTAGTGATGGGTGTCACGGGAGTGCTGCTGGTCGGTGCCGTTGTGTTGATGTTCACAATGGGACGAGGATTCCTGCCAGAGTTCAACGAAGGGTCGCTGACCATTGCAGCTGTGGCGAAACCAGGAATCTCGCTCGAGGAGAGCAACAAGATAGGCAACCTGATTGAGGAGCAGCTGCTCGAGGTGCCAGAGATTACCTCCACCTCGCGACGTACGGGACGCGGAGAGATCGACGAGCATTCGCAGGCCACTAACGGGGCAGAGATAGACGTGAACTTCAAACTCGGGAAGCGTTCGAAAGAAAAATTTATGGAAGAGGTGCGCACACGGCTTGCGAACATTCCGGGCATAGCGGTGAGCATAGGACAGCCGCTGGGACACAGAATAGAACACATGGTGAGCGGCACGCAGGCAACGATAGCGATAAAGATTTTCGGTAACGACCTGAGCCAGCTTTATATGCTCGGAAACAAGATAAAGACAGCCACAGCGAATGTGGAAGGGCTGGTGGATGTGAATGTGGAGCAGCAGACGGAAGTGCCACAACTGCAGCTGAGGCCCGACCGAGACAAATTGGCTCACTATGGTGTTTCGATAGAAGAATTCAACCATTTTGTAGAGCTCGCCTTCGGAGGGGAAAAACTGTGCGAGGTGTATGAGGGGCAAAGAGCTTTTGACCTAGTGGTGAAACTTAAAAGCAATAATGAGTGTCCGAATATAGACGATGTCAAGGATGCGATGATAGTTGTCGGCGGGCAGCAGTCGGCTATCGCAGTGCCGTTGTCAGAGTTGTGCGATGTGGTGTCGTGTGGAGGACCTAACACGATATCGCGAGAAAATGTTCAGCGCAAGCTGGTGGTGTCGGCCAATGTGAGCGGACGAGATGCGATGAGTGTGGTGGAGGACATCAAATCGGTTGTTGATAAGGAGGTGACGCTGCCAGAGGGATACCGCATCGAGTATGGCGGGCAGTTTGAGACAGCTAAGGCGGCGTCGCGGACGCTGGTGCTGGTATTTGTGCTCTGTTTGCTGGTCATATACCTGTTGCTTTACACAGAGTTCCACAACCTGTCTCTGTCGCTCATAGTGTTGCTCAACCTGCCGCTGGCGCTTATCGGCGGCGTGATAGCCGTGAAACTGTCGTCGAACTTGCTCAGCATTCCGGCCATCATCGGATTCATAACCCTTTTCGGCATCGCCACCCGCAACGGGATACTTTTGATTGCAAAGTATCAGCAGTTAGGTGGCAGCGGGCAGCAGTCGGCGGGCAGCATTGAGGAGGTAGTCAAGAGAGGGTCATTAGACCGACTCAACCCCATCATCATGACAGCGCTTACCACGGCTTTATCTTTGATACCCATGATATTAGCTGCATCGAAGGCGGGTAATGAGATACAGGCTCCGATGGCGATTGTGGTGCTAGGCGGACTTTTTTCTTCCACCTTACTCAATATTTTTGTGGTTCCCGTCGTTTATATATTATATGCTAATAAAAAGCATCCACAATAATTACCTTTGAAACAGACCACCCTTTGCTATATAGAGCGCGACGGTCAATACCTTATGCTCCACCGCGTCAAGAAAGAACACGACGCATCGCAGGGCAAGTGGATTGGCGTGGGCGGCAAGTGCGAGGCTGATGAAAGCCCAGACGAATGTATGTTGCGCGAAGTGAAGGAGGAAACGGGTCTCGAAATAACATCCTGGCACTATCGTGGCATAGTCACATTTATCTCCGACGTGTGGCCATGCGAGTATATGCACCTTTTCACCGCTGATGAGTGGACGGGAGAACTCACCGACTGCGATGAAGGTACCCTGCGCTGGATTGACAAGCAGGACGTATTCAGTCTCCAGCTTTGGGAGGGCGACCGCATATTCCTACGCCTGATTATGGACCACAGTCAGCCGTTCTTCTCGCTGAAGCTTATCTACGAGGGAGACGACCTCAAATCTGCTCGACTTGACGGCAAAGAACTACACATGAGCACTCCATATCATAGACAAATATAATTCTAAGACTTTCAACGAAAACAATTCCTATGGACACATCCGCTCTGCACAAAATAGGCTATGGACTTTACGTCCTCATCGCACAGCAAGGCGACAAAGACAACGCCTGCATCATAAACGTAGCCCAACAGGTTACCAGCGACCCGATGCAAATTATGATTTGCGTCAACAAGCAGAACCTCACCCACGACATGATAATCCGAACTGCCAAGTTCAATCTATGTCCGCTTAGCGAAGAAGCCACGATGAAACCCTTTGAACACTTTGGATTCCAAAGTGGCCGCAACGTCAACAAATTCGAGAACTGCGAGGTGGAGCTACGCAGCGAAAACGGCCTGCGCTACCTGCCGAAGTATATCAATGCTTGCTTCCAATGTGTTGTAACGAAAGCCATAGACCTCGGCACGCACACCATGTTCATCGCGATGGTGATGGACGCTAAAGTGCTGAGCGAATCGCCAAGCATTACATACGCCTATTACCAGCAACATATCAAACCAAAGCCCGCAATAGCGCAAACAAACGACAGCCCAACAACGAAACGCCGCTGGGTATGTGACATCTGTGGTTTTATATATGAAGGCGACGAAGTTCCAGACGACTTTATCTGCCCCATCTGCAAACATCCCAAGAGCGATTTCAGTCTTGTCGTGTAATGATTGGCATACATGTAAGCCACCACCAAGCAATATTGAATTTACAATGAGAAAGCACGGATGCACATAGATACATCCGTGCTTTTTTCGAGTAACAGAAACAGTTTTGGTATTTTTGTCATTCACGCAGGCGAGGTACCAACCAACAACCTGCATTTTTGCATATTTTTAGAAAAAGGCTGTCGCCTTATGGTGGGGGTGCATTACTTTTTGAGGGCACTAATGTGGTGGAGTTGCATTACTTTTTTGAGGGGACATTATTGGTGGAGTTGCATCACTTTTTTTTGGAGTGCATTATTAGGTACTTGCTTTTTGTGTCGGGGGTGCGTTTTCAGACACTGGATTATTGTACAATTGTCATCTCGTCAACCAGATGTTTGGCTCCGGCAAACTTGTCTATGATGAACAGGCAGTATCGAATGTCGAGGGAAATGTTTCGACAGTAGTTAGGATCGAAGAGCAGGTCGCTCATAGTACCCTCCCAGCAGCGGTCGAAGTTAATACCGATTAGTTGACCATCGGCGTTCAGCACCGGGCTGCCCGAGTTTCCGCCAGTGGTATGGTTGGTGGCGATGAACCCCACCGGCATCTCGCCTTTTGAGTTTGCATAGCGGCCAAAGTCTTTTTTCCTATAGAGCTCTTTAAGTCGGGGCTCCACAACATAATCATATATCTCGGGATTTTCTTTTTGGATTATACCGTCGAGGGTGGAGTAGGGTTTGTAGTACACGCCATCGACAGGATCGAATCCTTTCACATGGCCATAGGTGACCCGCAGAGTCAAGTTGGCATCAGGGAAGAAGTTGCTGTCGGGGAACATCTCCATCTGCCCTTTGACGTAGAGGCGCATCAGACGACCTATGTTCTCCTTGGCATCGTTGTAGTCTGAGACTTTGCCGTCAGAATAGGAGTCAGCATAGAGGTTGTCGAACAACACAACCGCAGGGTCATCCATCAGTTTGCCGAGTTTATCAGGAGCCACATCCTTCAATGCTTTTTCCAATTTCGCCCTGTTATTGATGATGGACTTGCTGTATATGTTTTCCAATTTCTTGCGCAACGCCAGCTCGTCGGACACATTCGGGTATTTGGCATAACCATCTTTCCACATCTTAATGAAGGTCTCGATAAAAATAGCCTTGTCCACAGCGGACCGTTCGACAAAGTCGTCGAAATAAGAGTCATTTCCGCTGGTTATTTTTTTTGCAAGAGTCTGCAGATCCGACAATTCCCATGTTTTCTTCATTCGCCAGAGGGTGTATGCGCGGCTCATAAAATCAGAAGACATCAGCCCTTCGTTGAAATAGGTCCATTCAAGTTCGATAGGGCGTAATTTCTTGTAATTTTTTTCCATCTCGTCAAGCACGTTGGCGTAGAGAGGTTTGTCCTTTGCCCAATTGCGAAACAGATTTTCCTGTTCTTTTTTCTGTTGAACGCCATTCAGTCTGGCGATGCCGAGAGACTCGCCCTGCCATTTTTTCCATCCGTTGGCGATGCTTGCCACTTTCGAGGCATAGCGCAGCCGTTGTTTAGGAGACTTTTCCATGGCATCCTTGTAGTGTTTGAGCCGTATGTCGCGCATGGCGATACGCACAGGGTTTTCGGCGTTTGCAGCCAAATCCACCTCGTCGTGAGTGACATAGCGTTTTGTTGTACCCGGGTAACCGAACACAAAGGTGAAATCGCCCTCCTCGACGCCTTTGAGCGAGATGGTCATGTGTTTCAGCGGACGATACGGTACGTTGTCCTTGTCGAAATCGGCGGGTTTGCCGTCTTTGCCTGCATAAACGCGGAACATGGAGAAGTCGCCCGTGTGTCGAGGCCACATCCAGTTATCGGTGTCACCGCCAAATTTGCCTATGTTAGATGGCGGAGCTCCCACCAGTCGCACGTCTGTGAAGACTTCGTTCACGTACATAAAGTACTGATTGCCATAATAGAAAGGTTTAACAACAGCTTTGTAGTGAGTGCCTTCGACTGCTTGTTTTGTTACCTTTTCGATATTTTCCTCGATTTTTATCGAACGAGCTTGCTCATCGTCAGAGTCATTAACCCCTTCGAGAATCCGAGCAGTCACATCTTCCATACGGACCAGACGAGTGACGCTCAATCCCGGGCAAGGGAGTTCTTGTTCACGTTTTTCAGCCCAGAAACCGTGAGTGAGGTAGTCGTTTGCCACGGTACTGTGCCTTACGATGAAGGAGTAGCCACAATGGTGGTTGGTGAGCAACAGCCCCTGGTCGGAAACATACTCTCCGGTGCATCCACCGCCGAAAAGCACCACAGCATCTTTGAGGCATGCGTTGTTGATGTCGTATATGTCTTTGGCAGATATGTGCATACCAGCTTTCTGCATATCGGCCTCGTTGCGTCCCAGCAGCATAGGAATCCACATACCCTCATCGGCCACGGCACCCGTCGGCAGCAAAAGAGTAAGGAGAATACATAAAAACAAGGATTTAAAATTTAATCGATAAAAATGATAGAGATTGCACATACTGTTGAAATATTTTGTGGGACCATTAAATCACACTAATCATTTATTGGGATGAGAGACTCAAGCCTCATGTTTTTGTTTTTGGCGTTCCTTGTATTGCTTTGGGGTACATCCAGTGCGTCTTTTGAAAAACCGGATAAACACCGCAGGTGAAGAGAAAGACAGCTCATCGGATATTTCCCCAACGGTTTTATCGCTGAGCCAGAGGAGTTCTTTTGCCCGCATAGTTATCATCCTATTTATCCACTCATTAGGCGAAACGGACGTCATGGACTTTATCACCGCCGTGAAGTACTTTATCGAGACACAAGCCTGGTTTGCATAAAACGCCACATCCTGATGTTCCACATAGTTACAAGGCAACGCCACCATAAAGTCCGTAGCTATTTTTTCTACTCGAGACTCAGGACGGACAGTGTTAAGCGAGACACCGATGGTCTCGAATAGCAACAGCACCATCGCTTCAACCAACGGGATAGCCAACTCGACAGAAGCCAAGGACGCGGCAGGAGGGACACGGTCAATAAGTATGCTGAATATGTGGTGCAGTTCGGTTCGAACTTTCTCACTAAGCTCAGCATGATGCATATCGACATTGTCTTTCTGTTTCAGCAACAGCGGAAGAGTGAGAAGCTTTTGTTTAGAGGCATCTGTCCGGAGTGCGCTGTTCATAAGCGACTCCGGCACACATAGCACCGAAACATTCAGGTCGCCAGAAAAGTTATGGATTCTTATCCGATCCTGTGGAGCCAAAATAAGAACGTGATGAGCATGGCCGTGACGCAAGCTTTCAGCGATGCTATACTCTATTTCGCCATTGCTGATTTGCCAGAGTGTCCATCCAGTTGAGATATATTCGTCCTGAGCTCTCAGATATTTTGAACATTCCATGCGGAATGCACATATAGTGTCAGCGTATTTTTGATGTGGGACAAAATGTATAAGAGAGTCTGACATTTTGAGAGGAGAAAACGGTGGATTGAAGCAGGCTACCGTGTTATTAACGTGCATAAAGATAATTTATTGCATCGCTGATAGCCAAATCTCACACCCCCTGTGACTTTTCCGAAAAAATCGTATCTTTGCAGCAGTTTCCGACACGAGGAGAAACAGAAAACAATACACTCTATGGAATTTAAAGTCAATACAATAGAAGAGGCACTTGAAGATTTCCGACAGGGCAAATTTGTGATAGTGGTCGATGACGAAGACCGAGAGAACGAGGGAGATTTTATTATTGCGGCCGAAAAAATCACCCCAGATGCGGTGAATTTTATGTTGCGATACGGCCGCGGAGTATTATGTGCCCCCATAACCGAAGATCGCTGCCATGAATTGAATTTGGACATGCAGGTACACGACAACACGTCGTTACTGGGAACGCCGTTCACGACGACAGTAGATTTGCTTGGGAACGGGTGCACGACAGGCGTATCCATGTACGACAGGGCGATGACCATCAAGTCGCTGGCGGATCCGAACACGAAACCCAACGACTTAGGCCGACCAGGTCACATCAACCCGTTGCGAGCCCGCAACGGAGGAGTATTGGTAAGAGCCGGCCATACAGAGGCTTCCATCGACCTAGCCCGTCTGGCGGGGCTATATCCAGCCTGTGCTTTGATAGAAATCATCAATGACGATGGCACAATGGCCCGTATGCCACAATTGGTAAAAGTGGCCGAACAGTTCGGATTGAAGATAATAACCATAAAAGACCTGATTGCCTACCGAGTGGCGCATGAGACATTGATACGCAAGGAGGAAGAAGTATCGTTGCCCACCAAGTGGGGAGACTTCCGCCTGATAGCCTATACACAACTTGACAACGGCGCGACGCACATGGTACTGAAGCGAGGAGAGTGGGAAGAGGATGAGCCGGTGTTGGTGCGAGTACATTCGAGCTGTGCGACCGGAGACATCTTCGGAAGCTGCAAGTGCGACTGCGGAGACCAGTTGCACCGAGCCATGGAGATGATAGACCACGAGGGCAAAGGGCTTGTGGTGTATATGAGCCAAGAAGGGCGCGGTATAGGGCTGGTGAACAAACTGAAAGCCTACCATCTGCAAGAACAAGGACTCGATACAGTAGATGCCAACCTGCGTTTGGGTTTCAAGGCCGACGAGCGCGACTACGGCATAGGGGCGCAAATACTGCGAGACCTGAACGTGAAAAAGATGCGTCTTATCACGAACAATCCAGTGAAGCGTAGCGGATTAGAGGGATATGGACTGCAGATAGTCGAAACGGTGCCGATAGTGATAGAGCCCAACCCACATAACGCCCGCTATCTCAAAACAAAACAAGAGCGCATGGGGCACATTTTGAAGTTCTAACCAAAGAGCAAAGGGAGCAAGAGTTTTCTCTTTGAACTTAAATTCAACTTGTAAGTGCAACACTAGGTAAAAAGAAAGTGCCGAAATTAATCGGCACAATCCGGGAAAAATGATTACCTTTGTGTTGAAATGAAAAAATACAACCATCTAACCCACGAGCAA
>Ga0265299_10000716_pt1 | contig 40386 bp, 48 predicted proteins | sample AusTroGonzalo_MG_4_FD_193485 | JGI IMG/M metagenome (GOLD analysis project Ga0265299, IMG submission 193485) | Bovine rumen microbial communities from tropical cattle in Woodstock, Queensland, Australia - Gonzalo_02 | ecosystem: Host-associated > Mammals > Digestive system > Stomach > Rumen ...
GTGTCTATGTTATCCTGAGGGTTCTGTGGTCTACGCCAATAATTAGTAGAGGTGGATGTTCCCAACGAGGATTGTGCAGCCGCCAGACTTGCAGCCTTAATCTGTACTTTCTCAAGGATCATTGGACATTTTTGGCCTTTGGTTACGCTGAATCGTTTCCATGTGTTTAGTACGGCGGACATTTGTGTTCTTGTCAGTTCCATGTTTTCCTTGTTGAAGATTGGGTTGATGGCTGTGTAGGTTTCGGTTTCGTCTACTTCTAGTTCCACATTGTCTAGGTTGAATCCGAAGTCCAGTATTTCCTCGTGCACATGTCCGATTTCTCGGTTTATGCAGGTTCGGAACACGGCCATGTTTTTGGTGGTGTCGTAGATTTCAAAATAGGAATCGTCTGGTATTACTGCGTTTGACCTTTTGTTCCCTTCTTCGATGGTGTTTTCTATTGTTATGAATGCCTTGTTTATGTCTCCGGCGGTGTCATCGACATTGTCCGGTAATACCCAGCTTTTCTCGTTTATTGTTAAACCGATATATGTTTTGGTCTTTTGGAGGCTGATGATGGTGGATTGGTTGTTGTTTTCGAAGTCCACATCGGAACCGCTCCAACATAATGGTTCTATTTCTGGGTCATCACCTGTGTAGACCAAACCATCTGTGCCTAACACTTCTAAACCATTTGTTATCCTGAATTGTACATTGGCGGGGTTGATGTTTGTTATTGGTGTGTAATCCTCGTCGAACTTTACAATGTCGTCCTCGGTTACCACGTCCTCGTATGGGTCTTCATTGATTAGGTTTCCTTGGCTGTCGTAGGTGTATGTGGTGTTGTCCACTTCCAGGAAATCATATTCAAGGTTTAATTCCCATGGTTTGGATACGTTGATGGGGTTAAGGAAGTCTAGGTAACGGTGGATTGTATTGTTTAGACAATCCTTTTCGTACCTTGTTACGAATATGTTACCGGTTTCCTCCTCAATGTACCTTAATAATGACATTAGGTTTATGTTCCCTGACAATCCAATCTTCCCATTATAATCGGATAAACATTTCTGCACCACACCAATATTAAAGTATTCACCGAACCAGTACAACAATGCATGCCAATTAACAACCACAGAGTATTCATCGTTGTTGTTATTTGTACTGAAGGTGAAACCATTGTTGGTTGTCAAGTCGCTTTGTGGGAATGGTGGAGCATAATTCAATTCTACAAGGACTTCCTCCATAGTACAGGTGAAAGTGTTCTCTTGGTACACATCCTGCACCACACTTGTATTGATAACATACAAACAATCATTAAGGTTACTGTCGCCGTGCACCCATAACTTGTTCCCTATCTTGAAAAGCTTCTTATCCTCTATCATGTCTTGGAACTTGTACTCGACTTCAAGGGTTCGGAGACCATCCTTTTCAATGGTCTCCGTTAAAGTGCATAGTTCCGGATCAAGGAATTGTATGAATTTTTCGTTGTTGTCTAGTATGGTAATGTTCATTGTATCTTCACCATCTTTCGTTGTAGGTTATTGTCCTGATTGTTGCGTTGGTTGCTTCGAATTGGTATTCTCCGTGTAGGCGGAACCAGTCGCTGTTCATGTCAACATATTTGCTTATGTCTATTCCGTCATCGGCGTCTTCGTCGGTTAGTAACCATACTTTTCGGTCTTCGCAGTCTATTTCTACGACTTTGTTGTTCCAGTTGCCGGTGTAACCGATGTTGAAGTTTTGTCCTGTCACTGTTTCGGTGATTTGTATTACTTCGTCATTGGGTTGTAGTGTTATGATTGGGTTTATTGCGGCTAGTCCTTGGACGTATCCGATGTTGTTGGTCACGGTGTTTTCTTGTGAGTAACTTGTCCCTGATGGTATTGTTAGTTTTGCGGTTACGTTGTAGCCGGTGATTTCGGTTTCGATTTCTAATGTTGATTCTATTATGTATTCGAAGTAACTGTTTGGGTAGTGGCTGAATTCGATGATTTTTGGTATTGGTCTGTTGTATTCGTCTTTGTCGTTGACTAGTAGTTTTGTGACTTGTCGGAGCATCGTTGCGCTTGTTTCTAGGTCGCATGAGTCTACGTTGAAGTTTAGTGTTATTGTTTTCTCCCTTATGTTTTGTCGGTAGGCGTCGTTGGTGTCTGTTCCGTCAATTGTTAAAAAGGAAGTGTCTGTTTCTAATCCTTCCGGTATTTCGACTGTGTCTATGAATGCTCCGTAGTAGGCTAGGTTTTCTCCTTCCACACTTACGCTTATTGTTTGTTTTTCTATCTTTTCGATGTAGAATGTGATTGTTATGTCGCTGATTTGTAGTGTGGATTCGTCATTGTTCAGTAGGTTTGTGGTTGATAGTTCGAGTTCCCAGTCTTCTAGTTGGGTCATGTCTAGGGTGTTGAATCCCCATAGGTCTCCTAGTCCTCCGATGTTTAATGTGTTTATGCTGTCGATTGTGTAGTCTGCGTCTTGTAGTACTATGCTTCTTTGTCCTACCATTCCGTTGGGTGCTCGGAGTTTTGCGTATACGATTAGGTTGTCGGTTTGGTCTATGTTTCCGTTGATTTGTACTCCTCGTATTGCGTATTGTGTTCCGGTTCCGTAGTCTTGGTCTAGTGGTAGGTTGTATAGTATTACTGGGTTGCTTTCTTGGTATGCTTGTAGTGTGATGGTGGATATTCCATCATTTTCCTCGTAGTCGATTAGGTCCCTTATTGGTATTGGATAATTACCATTACTTAATCGTTCTTTGTATACTGTTTTCTCGATGATGCATGGTTCGTTGTATGTTATTGTCCCCATATCATAATCATAGGTTGTGGTTTCGGTGTAGTCTCCGGTTATTATGATGTATAATGGGTAGTTTTTGTTGTAGGTGAATTCGCATTCTACGTTGTTGTATGTGTTGTGTCCGGCGGTGTTGGTGCTCCAGTAGTCTGCGTTTTCGTAGATTTCGGTTATGGTTAGGTTGTCGTAGTCGGTGGTGTCGGTTATTGTTTCTATGGTTTCGTTGTCTACTGTTGTGGTGGTTATTGTGATGTTGTCTAGGATAGGATTGTTAAACACACCGATACGGAAACTTTCACCCCAGTTTAAAGGGTAGGTTTCTTGGGTTATGGTTTTCATATTTGATTGTACCACGTAAGGATATTCGTGTCCTAATCGGTGTAGTTCTTCTTCGGTTAGTTCGAGTAATGTTAGGAAGGGTGTTGAAAGGTTTTTCGGAGTACACCTAATCTTATATTGTTTAACATAAGCCGGATTAGGGGATAATTCTCCACCAACCACCAATATGGTGAAATCACCAACACTTGTCGGTTTTAAAATACTCACCAAATGCCCTTCATCATCAAACAAATCATCCTCCAAGGCAACCGGAATCCAAGCAATCATTGGGTAGAAGTTATCATCAGGGAATCCTTCATTATACTTGAAATACATTGAAGAGGCAAAAGCATTATGAGACCAATCAGAACCAGTATTCTCGAAATCATCATTGACAAAAGCACCAATCGCAGATACTTGTTCTTGCTCTTCTTCCGTGAACAATGTATCAATACAAAACTCCTCATCCTGCTCAATATAAATTATATCACTAGTCGCAAGACCATCATTCTCATCAGTAACAGTAATTCCAGGGTCTGTTTCACTGCTCGGAGTAGGCACCTTCTTCCTTATAGTAGCAGTGAAATTCTTGGTAGTACTCAACAAAGACTCCACCAAAGTAAAAGTACCAGTATACGAATCCACACCACTCGGGAAAGTAACACCAGTACTAAAAGTGAAATCCATACTACTACTACCAACCTTACTGGACAATTTAGGATTCCAAGTCAAAGTCCGACCATTAACCACACTCACAACACCAGAACCCTTACAAGACACATAACTAAAACCTGACGGAGCAGACAAAGTCAAAGAAGGATTACTACCAACCAAATTCTTATTAGAAATAGTCGCCTGAACAGTATAAAGGTCACCATCATAACCCCCACTAACACGCTTCAAACTCAAACCATAACTAGCAGGCCTATAATCCACCCTCACACGAACATAACCAATCCTGACCTTACCATCATCACTACCAACATTCGCAGGATAATCAACCTTAACACCAAAACCAGAACCATTAACAACAGCACGGGTCAACTTCGCACCAGTAAAAGTATAATCAACACTAGTCCACTCCCAAGCCGGAGCATAACCACGCTTACTGAAACCAGACACACCCAACAAACTAATAGTTGGCTTAGGCACATTAAAAACATTACCACTATGCTGAACCTTCTGATGAGACAAAGTCACAACAACACGCTCAACCTCAGCACCAACCGGCAAATTCAACTTAAAATTAGTACAAGACACAGTACTAGGCCTATTAGGACTCTCACCCTTAGCCAGAACATAATTACTACTAGCAGCATAAGAACCACTATTATGATTCTTAATATTCCCCAAATTACTGAATACACGGAAATCACCACCACTACTCTGACTAACAGTACCAGGATACTTAGTAACACTCGCCATACACTATACACCTCTCGCACGATTACCCTTCAAAGCAATCTTCTTCTTAACTTTACCATCCAAAACCTGAAAATCACTACTATTAACCAAACTACTAATAACCTTACGATTAGTAATCAGATTAGCCAACTCCCTCTCACTCATATGACTAGGCACATTCTTCAAATCCAATGACAAATTAATGTTATGATCCAAACTCATACTAGTGTTATCATTTAGGGTGTAGCTTTTCTGTTTCTTTTTCATCTCTGCCATCATTCCAAGGTAGTCGAAACCTGCGGCTTGACCACCGCCACCGCCACCACTGACGGCGGACATAATACCATTGTAGATGGATTGTCCGACATTCTTGGCCTTATTATACAATGCACTTCCGGCCTTAGTCAGACTATCTCCAATAGCTAACATTTTTTGATAAACCTTACCTGGTAAACCGGTCAATGTGTCAGTTACGGCAGTGACTATTCCCTTTGCTTTTTCCTTCGCATTCTTGGCCCAATTCGCAGCACCACTGGTTATCTTGTTGGCAACTTGGACCATATAATCGTAAACCTTGCCTGGTAGTTGCTTGATGTAATTGATTACACTGGTTAATAGTTTATGTGCACCATCACGTGCACGACGTACCCAAATACTGACTTGAGCGGCCACATACTGGGAAACCTTGACAAGGTAATCATACACACGTCCAGGTAACTGGCTAATATAGTTTATTACACGGATTACTAGGTCACGTGCTCCATCACGTGCACGACGTACCCAGTTAACAACTTGCAAGGCAATATACTGTGTAATCCTTACTAAAATGGATAGGAACTTGGCCGGTAACTGTTTAATATTATCAATAATCCTCTTGACAAATTCCTTACCCGCATTGATTGCTCTTTTGATGATGTTCTTAGCCCAACTGGCAATGGCCTTGACAATGTTACCAAGTAATGCCATCCAAGTGGTCCTTAACAATGTCCAAGCCTGCAAGATACCGGTTACAAGATTTGTCTGACCGGATAATACACTACGGCCGACATTTATTAACCCGGTGAACAATGTTATGAGTGTCCTTATCGGTAATGTCACCCCTTGCCAAGCAAGACCTATACCATCAATCAAAGCCCTTATAACATCAAAGTCTCCACTATCTGTTACACCGAAGAACTCCATCAAAGCATTCCAAGCATCACCAACAGCCTTACTAAACACAGACCAAGCCTCAGTTAAACCTTGTATGAACGCTTGAACATCAGGATGATTAATAAAAGCACTCCATAACCTTTGCAATCCTGCACCGATGGCATCAATCATACTGCTCGCATCAGTCCACCAACCGAAAGCCTTACCTACCTCGTAGATGACTAAAACTATCGCAGCACCAATGGCAATGAATGGTAACAACGGAGCAACCATACCCCACAAAGCAGTAGCCGCAGGAATAGCCGAAGCAGTCAACAATGTAATCGCAGCTTGAACAGCCATATAAGCCGGCACCGCTAATGCAAAAGCAGCAGCAGCAGAACCAATAACTGATATTAAACCACCGAAAGGACCATCCATAACACTACTGATAGTGTCGCCAAGCCAATTCAAGACCCTTGCAGCCACTTGCAAAGCCGGTACAAGGACAGGTAACAACACTTCACCGACCAGTCTTTCAATCCTTCCCTTCGCAATATCAATCTGCGCTTGCAATCCAGCCCATGACTTCTTGTACTCCTCATTCGCATTTTCACCCTCATTCATACTTGCTGCTTGACCAAGTATTGCGGCACGTTGATTAGTATCCAGTTCCTGCCATTTGGCCTTGACTTCATCAGCAGTCGCACCAGTCATACCCATCGCATCAGCCAACTCTTCCATGGTGATACCGGTACTTGCCAATGACCTTTCCATCAATGTGGATCGCATTGCCATGCTACTGAATTTGTCAGCCATTGATTCGATGTCGGTTCCGAATAGTGTGGCTTGTGCACCGGCACCAGTCATCATCTGTTTGAAACTATCCAAATCGGTGATTCCACGGGCGGTGGCATTAATGAAACTTTCCCTTATCTCGCTACCTGCACGGCCGGTGGTGGCACTTAACTCTGACACGGCATCTGTCATATCGTTAACATCAATGCCTGCTCCTTCGGCTTCTAATCTTGCACGCATCAATGAGTCCTCGAAGGTTCCGGCCTTGTCAGCAACATCCCATAAAGCATCAGCCAAGGTACTGAAAACCTCAATACCAACCATACCCTCAAGTAGACTGCTAATCTGTGATATAGGGTCTTCAGCACCACTAGCACTCTCTTCCACTTCCTCAAAACCAGATGAACCGGATTCCGCACTATCTTGCATGCTCTGACCCATCTCTTCCGCAGCTTCGGAAACAGATTCAAAGGTATCAGTAGCATTATCAACCGCTGACAAGATAATATCCAATTCTTCTTCCATTTTCCTCTCCCATTATTATTATCTCTTCTCGAATTTAACACCTACGGCTTCACACAAGGCAGTTAATTTAACATCAATGTTCTTACGATGGATTATGTCTTGTGCTGCTCCTATGCTAAAAAAAGTTTGTTGAAACATTGTCTGCTCCATAAACGAGGGTGCTTCCAATATCCCAACCTTGTATTGCTCGTATAATATTTGCCCTTCATCACTCTTTGCGAAATTGTTTGATGATGGTCAAATCCTTATCCTTGAGGTTGCTTATCCTTATGACTTCACCGAATATTTGTTCAGGGACTCCAGGAATGAACTGTTCGACTTGTTCCTCCTTGACACCCATACTCCAAGCCACCGCCTTGAACAATGCTTCGTTCTGATACTGGGTGAACTCACCAGCATTAACATCAATATCACTCATATTAGTGGTGGTGGTTCTTTTTCCGTTGCTCATACCAATCTTCATCACGAACCCTTTCTTCTCAATGGTCTGCAACTTACTTAATTCACCACTAGTCAACGGTCTTAACTCCACTTCCTCCTCTTCACCATCCACAAGGATGGTAACGGTTTCCTTCTTATCCTTTCCAAGTGTGAGTTTCTCAATCATATCCAAATTACCCATAAAAAACAACCTCCATTAATGAAATTTTTATGATCGTAAAAAAAATAAATAAAAAAAATGGCAGACGGTTTTTTTTTAATCGTCTGCGGTTTCGATTTCTTCTTGGTAGTTCACTAGTTTAACGTACATGTCGGTTTCGACTTGTGTAGTTGTATCGTTTAATGTTACTGTGTCGGAGCCTAGTGAGTCCAAGGTCATTGTTACTTCTACTGCGTCCACTCCACTCATATTGTATTCTACTTTGAGTGTACATTTAGGGAATAGTATCTTACAACTAATGTCACTGTCTTCACAGTGTGCGATGTTCACTTCTAATGGTAATTGTAAGAGTTTACAAGATGATGGTTCCAGTGCGTTCACTTCCCCATATTGAGCGTCAAGTATGCTTCTTACTGTGTCGCTTGTCAAGGTGGTTGTGATTGTACAATTGTTTTCACGTTTTCCGGCTAATGCTCTTTTTTGTGGGTAACGGGAACCTAATCCGATACTCTTATCCACATCGTGATTGTTCTTACCAGTGAAACTGAAAGCAGTGGATACACCAGACAATGCAACATTATTCAATTTAAGACTTACATCGTAGAACATGATGAAGATTTGTTCTGCGGTCAACTCATCAGGGCGAGTAAAAGTCTCACCAGACTCACCAATAATACCAGCCTTTTCGGTCTTGTAAATCCAATCCGCACCGACACTCATACCTTCATTTGACACTTCCAAGCTCATTCCTTCAACGAGCATACCATATAAGTATTTTTTGAGCATATCATACACGGCTATTCCGCGGAAACTAGGTAATTCCTTGCCTTCCCCACCATAAAACTCGTGAATATAGGTTTGGGTGTGTCCAGTTGCAGGTGTTGCTCCTTCAGTACATACATAATTGTCCAAATATCCTAGGAAGTACCATGCCAATTGTTGCAAGTCAGCATCAGCACTAGTGCTACCAGTAGGTTTCATAATACCTGCACGGGCTCTCTTGTTCATCCTTGAACCACCACTACGGGTGATTGGCTCATCATTCAATTTAAAATCAACACTTTCTGCTTGATTCCAAAAGTTTGGATCAAACTCTGACTTGGTGACTGTCATGTCACCATATGTTCCTTCTAATTCTAATCCGAATCCACGGTCTACCATTATTCAGTTCCTCCTTCTACTGCGGTTAATGTTATTGTTGCGGTCTCATCTCCATCCACTGTTAAACTGCCAGTATATGCTAATGTTTCATCTTTGCTTACTGCTGCTAATGTGTAAGTTCCAAACCTTATATTCTTTAATTCACATACTCCATCATTATCGGTTTCGCCACTTGCGATTTCGGTACTGTTCTTTGATAAGGTTACGGTTGCTTCTTTCAACTTGTTAGCACTTCCATCCTTCGCAGTAACAGTTACTTTACAAAGGGTGGCTTCTAATGGTACGGTGAAAGTCTTGTGATTTGCTCTGAACTTGATGGACTCCTCGTAATCCTCGAAGCCTGTCTTTTCAACAGTAAAAGTGTAATTGTCATAATCTAAACTATAAGTGGCTTCTCCGCTTCCATTAGTGGTCTTTTCGGTGGTTCCGATTGTAACGGTAGCACCAGACACATTACTTTCCCCATCCTTAACCTTAATAGTCAAGGTAGGTTTACTTCCACTCGCATTCTCCTTAATATAAGTATAGAGTAAACGGGTAGACCTCATATTGTTCTTCGCTAACTCATCATACTCCTCCAAATTCTTAGCGGAGGCAATATAATTATATAAATGTATTTTGCTTCTTTTAACATTATTAGGCAAGGATTTCCAAGCGGTCAAGCTCAATTCACTTGCTATTAATGCGTATAGTCTCTTTCTTGAGCGTTTTGTTCTCAGTGGTAACGCACTCCACTCTGGCAATGTCATCTTTTATCATTCCTCATTCTGTTGATAGTTGGTAGCACATACGCCAATTAATGACGATGTTAACATTCAATATAACACCAGTGACCGCTACCTTGTCACTCTTGTTAGTCACATTCACATAACCCACCGGCGAGTAGGTTTGCAATGTGATGTTCCTTATTAATCTTTGACCTGGCAATTCTTGGGCTTGTATTGTTTGCCAATTATTCAATATGCTCATAATGACACGATTAGCCAAATTTTGTGAAGCCATATTTGATGCGTCCAGGTCTTGATCATATACTCCACAATCAAATTCGAATGGCACCACAAGTTCCATTGTCTGTGATATGTCTGCTTGTCTTCCGGCATTGGCTGGGTGTTGGGTTACCCATATGATAGGTTCCTCAAGATGAGATTCGTTGTAATAGGAATTGATGATGGTTTCAACATCTTCCAGTAAACCATTCTCCTTATTTTCCTCTTCCAAGCATTTAATGATGATGGAGTAGAGTTTCTCCATACCAGTTACTATGCCAACTGTCATTAGTCAACCTCCTCTAAAGCTTTCATCCAATAACCAGGGATTAAAGGTTGTATCTGCTCGAAACTGTTCTGAACGAAATGTTTAGCTTCGACACCAGGATGAGCAACCATCTTAACTGGGTGTTCTGCACCATCCCAAAACAAAGCCTTTTTCTTGTTAGGATAAATCAAGTATGGTCTGGTTCCTTGGTCTTGATATATTGCATATTTGGCTGGTGATTTAATATGTGCCTCTTCATCATCTATTGATTCAATAAACCATTGTCTTAACAATCCATGGTCTACTGGTGAGTTCTGCATAAGGAACCTTGTCATATCTTGAGCTGCATATTTTAATCCTAATGCTTTTGCCTTCTCAAACTTTCCTGGTAGTTTTCCAACTGGTGATGTATCTAAGTCAAAGGTTATTTCCACCACAGTTATCCTCTCCAGTAATGGCAAAGAAACCTATACGACTAGTATCATTACTACTATCCCTAACAAAAGGACGTAAATCATTCTTAAGGTCATCAGTGAAAATATCAGATGAAACATTTTGTATAGTCCAATCATTAACCTTAATAATAGGATTATCCCTACGTTGTATCGCCAAGGACACCATATTACTGGTTAACCTTAAACAAACATTCCTCATAGCATCATCAACACTGCTACACTCCAATGTCTTAATATGACAATAAGATAATATCAATGCCTGGGATTGTTGAATCCAATCAGAAAGTATGGTTCTCATGGTGTAATCATCAGTCTTCTGCAGGTTCAAATGTTGTGGCTTCAACCCATGAAAATGGATAACCTGACTTGTAGTGATCCAATTAGTTGATGGTTCTGTCCATACTGGGTCTGTCATATAATTACCACACTCCTTATAAAAAAAAATAGAGTGCCTTTTAGGACTCATTCTTCTGGGTCAAAGACACTCTTTATATATTCGTACATGTGTTTGCGGTTTCTACGGACTTTTAGTGGTAATTGCTCCCAAGGGAGCATGGTGTACTCGTTAGTGGTTTCTTCTTCAGTCACGTATTTCAACCTCCTAAAAAGAAAAAATTAAAGGTATAAGAGAATTATAATCTTATACTTTGTTGTCTGCTTGAATATTGCTTGCTTCAGTTGCAGTCATTACACCGGTAATGAAAGCATCAGCCCATTGTAAGCTAGCAGCACATCTGATTCTGTAGTAGTATTCGGTTTTTTCTTGTGCTACGATACGGTTAGGTTCAACGGATAAGTCTTTGTATACACCGTACCATACGAATTCAGGGATGGTTAAGATGGATGGTACGTTTCCGAATACGGTACGTCCATCGGTTGCATCTAATACTGGTGCGTATTTGACTGGGATGTTCTTGTAGGTTAATGCTGGTCTGCCAGTGAGGTTTGCATCACCGAGAGTGTCAACACGAGAAGCTAAAAGGTTTTGGTATGCATCGTATACTTCCCATGGTACATAGAATGCGAGACGGTTCATTAATCCTGCTGCACGGTATGGTACTGGTAATTTGCCAATCATTGCATCGAACATTGCATCGATACCATCGTCGAGGTCGAAGTCTCCATCGTTGTCATCGGTGTTGTCATTGGCGAGGTCGGATTTGACTTGGTAGGTCTTTGCTTGTTCTAACCAACCATCAAAGGTGGAGAATAATGGGTCAGGGTTAGTGTCAACACCAACATAGGAAGCGTCACCGAATACACAAACAGCCTCTAAATCTCTTCCGACTGCTTCACCCATCATAGATAAAAGGGTTTGTTCGAATTGTTCTCTTTCAATGTTGTCCTCTTTATCATCATCTAAAATAGAAGTTAATGCTTTTAATTTAGTGGAGTTAAGTTCTGCTTTACCGAAACCAATGGTTGCTTCAGTCAATTGGTCCTCAGTAGCACCGAGAGCATCATAACCGTTTTGTAACACTCTACCAACAACACTGGTGGAGGATACAACTTGGTTCATAGCGTTCATTCTACGGAAACTAGCATCTTGAAGGATGGATTGGTTGATGGTAGCAGCTCTCATGAAAGTGTTGAATTGCTCATCATTCAATAATGCCTTAGCTGAAGACATATCGCTTCTCATACTTTTGAATACTTCTCTTTCGTTCTCGTTTACGATTTGGGATAATATGTGTTCGTTCACCATAAAAATCAGGTCTCCTTATAATTTTCTTGTTCCATCAGGATTTCTGCCTAATGCAGTGTAAATGTTAATTGGTTTAGCCTTTTGGGCTTCGATGTTGTCGTGCACTGGTTCTGCTTTGGATTCTCCTTTTTCCACCACAGCCCCCTCTTCTTCTTCTTCTTCTGGTTCTTCTTCGACAACTTCCTCTACTACTTCTTCTTCAACTTCTTCCGCTGCTTCATCTTCTTCAGTAGGCTCAACATCTTCTGCTTTTTCAGCAACCTCTGTTTCTTCTACTGGTGTTAAAGCAGTTTCTAAAGTTTGTTTAAACTCTTCTTGCATAGATTTGAGTGCTTCTTCAAAAGATGATTTCATGCCTTCAATCTCTGCTTTCAAAGTAGTGATTTCAGATTTTAAGGCAATGACTTCTGCTTGTTCACTCATACCTAATGCTTCAAGCACTTTGCTTTTTAAACTTAATTCTTCTTCCATGTTATCACTCAGTTCACAGAATTTACTTTCGTGCAAGCAAGGTTGCCTAGTCAAGCTTACACTTAATACTACACCATCCTCAACATCCTTTATCAAGGCATTACCACTACTGTTAATAGTGTTTTTGCAGGCACATTCCTTACCAGCCTTAAGGGCTTGGAGGTATTTGTCTGCATTCTTCCTTGGTAATATGGATGGTGAGTAACCTGTATAGTAACCTTTCATTGCCTCGGAGATAGCCTCGTCATCGGTCAAATGAGTAGTCAATAACCAAGTACCAACCGGATAAGTCTTGTCGGTACCATCGTATAATGTGAATGTAGTATCATGATCTAAAATTGTTGAATTATGTGGTTCTCCTATCTTCCGTCCATCACGGGTTAGTCCGTGTTCGTGGTCTACGAATCCGTACTTGTCATATGATTCTTTGAATGCTCGGACTTGCTCTTGTGTTAGTGGTATTTCGCCATTAACATAATCGCAATCCTTTGCTCCAGGGATTAGTACTGGTGCGGTTAATAGGATTGTACCATCATCTAAAGTGTTAATGTATGTCATAAGTATCAATTATTTTATTTTGATAAGGTCTGATTCTCGGAATTGTTCCATTGGTGGTGCGGTGTAACCATAAGGCATATTATATGGGGCATGAGCGCAACGGCAATTAATCCATTCCACTAATTCACCATCAGTATCTCCAGGATATTTTAAACCATTGCTATGTGTATCTCCTATCCTGATTATTTCTCCATCCAGTTCGACATGGTCTGCTTGGTCTGTCTCTTTCAAACCACGTACTCGGTCATCATGTGCAGTAATCCACATAGCATATTCCACACCCATCTCGGTATAGGTGTCATTCACTGCAGTATTATGACTGTTATGTATCTCGGTCCTTGCTATCCGTTTGGATTCCCATGTGGTTAGTTGGTCGAATCTTCGGTTTAATTCGTTGGCCACATAATCGATTCCTCGGCCACTACGATAACCTTCGAGGAGTATGGTCATTATGGATTGTTCGACACGTGCCATTGTCTGTTGGCTTGCTATGAATATTCGTTCGAACAAATCTTCTTCGGCTCCACGAAGTGTGGCGAATAATGAATATCGTTTATTTAATTTCAACGATGGTTTAATTGATTTGAAACTATAACCTTTACGGGATAATCGCACCAATCTTTGAGCTTCTGCTTGCCCAAGTTTGTACTCTCTTTTATCGTACTTTTGAAGTATATGATAATACTCGGTTGTAGCATCAGTGATTGGTTTCACGATTAATTCAGCTTGACCAACAAGTAAGTTATCATTGTAGACTTCTCTTAACTGGTCCAGTACTTCATCACCGAGTTTGGCAAAGAACCTTGACAATTCTCTCTCTAACTGTCTTTCATTATTACGTGACCTTGCATTACTCAGTTGACTTGCCAGTATCATCTTCTTTACCATTCTCACCACTTCTTAAACTATCTTCTAAACTTGAGAGAATAGTATCAACTTCCAAGTAAGGATTATCCTCAGTATTATTCCAGATTTGCTCCAATGGAACACCATTAATGTACCTTGCATTCAAGTAATAATTATCCTCTTCATCTTCAATATCCAATCCGAACTTGGAACCGAAATTGTCTATAAGGTCACGGATAGTCATAGCCCCCCTTGCGAATAGGAAATCAGCAAGTTTCAAATCGTCCTGGTAATCTATCGGTGCAACATCCTCAATGGTGAATCTCCAACTGGTAACCTCCAATTCCTCACCAATAAGGTTAACCAAGGCTTCACATTCGGCTTTGATAGGTGCAATGGTACCATACTTATAACTGTTACTTGTTTGGTTAGCATTAGTCCCATTCAAATTACCAGCATCATAAATACCCAACCTTGAAGGGTCAACATGATGACTATGAATAACCTCATCCCTTGTATCCTTACGGTATAAACGGAAATGACCCTCTTCAGCCTGAACTGACAATGGAGTTATCTTTAGATCTACATTGCCCTCTTCACCCTCTGAAGGGATGGTGATACAAATGGCTGAATGAGGATTCTTGATAACCTCTTTGATTTGTTCACTAATCCTATAACGAAGAGTCTTGGTTACATCATACTCAGGGTCATCAGGTTCCAAATCATAATCCGCGAAATCACCAGTCACAGTGATAGCGAACTTAGGCATACCATAATTATCAAAGAAACTGTTATTGTAACGGACTGCACTTATGTCTCCCTTGATACTACCTATAGCGGAGATGATTGGTGGACGACCATAATAATCGGTTCCTGGAGCATACTCCATACTCCATAACAATTCATTAGCCTTACGATGTGGTTCAAGGGTATTGTATGGGTGGAATGTACCATCATCAGCATCAATATCACAAAGGTTACCATCATCATCATAATTCTTGCCGTAGATTACAAACCATACCTTTTTACCACTTGAATTGATATGTAAAACTCTTTTCTGGTCAGCATGACGCCTAAGTGTATGTGCAGGTATATGATTCAACCTTACAATATCACTTTTACTGGTGGATTCCCTTATAACCTCAATAGCACCATAACCAATACTACGGCGATCATATACCATCCTTTGCAATTGATGATTAATACTTGGTGTACTGTTCTCCAATACGGCGAGGAACCTTTCTCTTTCAGCATCCACTGGTTCTATTCCCTCAACTGGTTTCAAGGTATAGTTTACACCAGTGGTGTCCACTGCTACTGCTTCGACACAAGCAGCATGATAAGTATACAAGTCAAGTAATTGTACAAGGTAATCGGGATTGTATTTAGGGTCAAGGATATTATAACCCTTCAATTGCTCTTCAGTTGGAGTGTACTTACTACCACTTTGTGGGTCTACATTGGCCTTCATTGCATACTTTGACAATTCCAATGTGTCCACTATGTGGTGTTGGTCCTCCTTGTCTACTGTTACTACGAATGAATCACTATGTTTCATAAATAATCACACATTAATCTTTCTTCTTGGTCTTAACCAATGTTTAGCACTACCTGTGGCAGTGTCCACTATGTCGTCTTCTCCACCATCTGCACCAGTGAAACTCACTAACTGGTCTATGAGTTTATTATTCCAATCTGCCTTAACGAAGTATACTTTGCCATCCTCTGCCAATGCTTCTAAATCAAATGACCTAATGTTTTTAGCCATTCTTACCTTATCGCTACGAATATGGTATCGTTTTAATTCCTTATCTCTTTTAAAGGCATTGATTAAAAGTTTACTTCCTGCTCCAGGCTCTTGTTCTATTTTGATTAGTACACTTCGGCCATCTCTTTTAGCAGTACGTTTAAATATTTTAAGTGTCTCTGAAGATGAGAACTTGCCACTAACAAGGTCAATGAAATAAAGATTGTCACCATCGTAGCCAGTTAATAAACCTGATGTTCCGTCTCCTTCTTTACCACTGGCGGCGAAGTCCCAGTATCTCATCATTGGTAAATCTGATGGTAATTCGGATTTGTCAATTTGTCGGTAAATCTTATTGGTGGTTTCATCCATAAACCAGGAACGTTTGAAGATGTTACCATCACGTTCAATTGGTTGTCCTTGATAAATAGCATTAAACAAGTATGAACCCATTGATTGTTTCTCTGCCATCAACCACTCATAAGACCTTTGCTCTTCCCATAACACTTCACCTATCTCACGACCAAGTAAATCATTAGGCGAATCACAGATAGCAGGAATGTTAAGGTCAAGCCAAACGTTAGGGTCAATAGTACCACCACTACGAAGAATCTCGAAACCTTCTTCGGCACTGATGGTTGGTTCATTCGCTCGGATAATACCATGCAAATCCTTCAAGTGTAACCTTTGTGCTATGACTAGCATTATCGGTGGCAAACCATTGCTTCGTTTCTCTAGTCTTGTCTTTGCAGTTGCCTCGAACCAATCCGCTAGTCTCTGTTGTTTCACTTTACTTTCAGCATCAGCAATATTCTTAATAGGGTCATCCACAATAAACAAACCAGCACCAAAACCCAGTATAGATCCACCAGCACCAACCGCTAACATCTGTCCACGGTAGGGATGGTTGAGCTTGAACTTGTTCTTTGCTTTACTGTCAGTGGATAGTGAGACTTTGTATGGTGATAGGTTTCCATAATAATTTAGAACGTCTTTGACTTGTCCACCGAACTCACTGGCTAATCCTTGACTGTAAGCGGTTAGTATGACTTTATCATTGGGGTAATGGGCTAGGAAATATGAAGCGAAGTTCTTACTGATTAGTGTACTTTTACCATGTCTACTTGGAACTCCTAATAGTATCTTACTGACTTTACCCTGCAAGGCATACCCTAATAGTTCAATGATAAGTACATCGAAGTTTCGTGGTCGCCAGTAACCATTGTTAATGAGTATTGACCATTCGCCTATGCCTCTTGGTCTGCTAGGTAGTTGGCTTATCTCCTCTGCTGTTATCGGCATCTTTATCGCCTATCAATTCCTTCAACATAGCAAGGTCCTGCTCTTGTATCCTTGGGTCATTCATATCAACATTAGCCTCAAGAGTAGTTTTGGTCTCTGCTTCGATTTGTTGCTTCTCTGCCACAACAAACTGTTCAGGGTCAGTAACTTGTAAAAGATATTGGCTACTCATCCAAGACTTATTCTCACCAATCTTCTGCAAATGATGACTAATAAACTTAGACTTTGCCTTTTGCATATCCTTATAAAATTGATGGTATTTACCACTCTTCGCTTTCTCACCTTTCTTCATCCAATCATAAATGGTCTTACGATTAATACCTGCAGCATCTGCACAGTATTTAAGTGGCATACCTTTACTGTAATTATCTATTAAACATTGGCAGACTTCTTCTGTGAATTTAGTCCTTGCCATACTGTAACATCTCCCATTAAATAGTGTTACTTTTAAATCATTCTAAAGTAAACATTAATTAATATGGTGATGATGGTTAATCCGACTCCGACTATTGCTAACAATTGAGAGACTCGGTTGTGGTTGTCAATACTGGTTTGTTTTTGTAGTTCTAATTCGGTTTCGATTGCTTTTAATCGTAATTCGAGGTCGGTGTCTCCCTTGTTCGATAACAATATTAACTGGTTGACGTTATCGTTAAGGGTGTCTATCTTGTTTTCCATCTTCTCAATCTTCACGTACAAATCATCTATCCTTTTGTCTTTATAATCTGCCCGTGTTTCGAGTTCTGCAATCTTCCTTGACTGCCCTTGTATCTGCTCTTCGTGTATGCAAGTATAATCAACCATAAATATCATTTAGTGTCCTTGGATGACTTCACCAGTACGGATGTCAATGGTTTCATCACGGTGTGGATCATACTTCAACACAGGATAGCCTTCTTCATCTACTGTTACTGTTTTCCAGTTCCTTGTTTCATCCATATTAATCAAATATAAAATATAAAAAATTAGTTCTTCTTACATATATTACATAGTAACGGTCGGACCCTAATTCTCTAAATGGTAAACGCTCACTTTTATCAGGAACCTTACGAATGTTTGTACATCTATCCCGTAATCTGTTAATAATGGTAGGTAATCATTGAGTTTACCGTTCCTGTTTCGTTCAAGTTTCACATAGGTTAATATCATTACTATGAATTGTTTTTCAGTGGTTCTGCCTAGGTAGAAGTCTAGGTGTTCTATTAGGTATCTTGCTCTGTCTTTTTGAGCTTTATGTAGTTTGAATGTTCCACGACTTTTGGTGGTTCTTTCGTTTATGATTTTTTCTAGTGTGAACATTCGTTGTTTGTTTTGGTAGTCTTTTAAGTATTCAAGTTCTGTGTTTATGTTCCATTCTTCGCCTGGTTGTTTGGTTTCGTATTTCTTTAGTAAAAAGTCGACTGTCCTATCCATACATTCCATCCTCCTTGAATGGTGTTGGTTTCTCTAGCATTTGGGCATATATTATCTCCACTGACAATATGGTTGATTTGGGGAGTATCTTCGCAAATTCCGCTCCATCCTTGTTAGGTACGGTTATGACTAGGTAGTCTTCATCCTCATAGAGCAGGTATGCCATAGTGTAAGTGGTTATGTCCGTATTTACGATTAGTGGCAATTCGTGGGCTGGTATTCCCAAGCCCTGTTTCTTCGATATGTCCGTCAATAAGAGTTGGTAGTCTATTCTCGTCTTAACACTTCCCTCATCTTCTTCTTACAATCCTTTAACTCATAATAATTCTTCAGTAATTGGACTTGCAAGTCGATGTTGTCAAGGTCATGTACTAACAATAAGTGTAATAATTGTGCTTTCTCTTCCAATAAAAGGTATAAGTTGCAGTAATCTTTTAACATTTTAATCACATGAATTTTATTTCGGTTTCTAGGTCACAGAAGTGCTGGTTGAATTTCACTCTCTTATTCTTATTGATTGATATTGTTTGGTATGCTGGTGGTTCAATGTCTAAGTACATACTGTCAGCGTAACCATCATAGTTTAGGAATGCACCGGTGTATCCATAGTATTTGCGGTGTAATCCTTCCTTGTCAACATATAGTTTATTCCAGTTCAGGCAACGATGATTATGACCTTCAAGGTAAATATCTGCTTGTATGCTATTGGTGTTCCTTTCCAGTTTCCCCATGCTTAGGTGTCTTTGGCCTGATGTGCCTTTTCCATGACGAGTAAAAACATCTATGGTATGTTCGTTTATCTTGAATGTGTCTATGTTCTGGTTGTACCATCGACAGCCCAATTCTCTGGCTATGTCTGCGACAACATTAAAGTCAAATTCCTTTATCAGTCTTGCCTCATGGTTACCCACACATAATCCTATAATGTCTTCCTGTAATGGTTCCAATGCATCTAATAGGAATGCTTTCTGCTCTTCCAATGACATATGTGTGTGGAAACTGCTATTGCCTACACTTTTACTCGCAGACTCCAATAAATCACCCATTAGGTAGATTCTTCGGTTCTTGAGCTTCTTCACTTGTTTTAGCATATAGTCAAAGAATTCGTAATTGAATTCGCTGCTCCCTATATGGAAATCTCCAATGGGGATTATGTTCACTGTTTCGTTGCTGCTTAATGCATATTCGTCTTTCATAAGTTTTACCTTCATTCGTTTTAGGAATCTTTGTCCTTTCATATGCGATCGTCGAATAGTTTTCCCTTGTTGAATATTTGTTCTTTTTTGTCTGTGCTGTCGTGTCTTAGGTGGAAGATGTATAGCCAACTGCTTTTCTTATGACAGATGGGACAATCATAATAATAATTGTCAGTGAATATTAATCGAAGCTTTAGCCACCATTCCCATTTGCTTTCTTCAGAGCCACAAAAAGGGCAGCGAATATGATATTTTTTCATAGGTATATCACTCCTAGTAGTAATAGTGTGAATCCTAATATCATACAAGCGAATATTAGGATTAATAGTAATATGTAATCGATGAAGTCGTAATCGGTCATCATAATGTTTTCTCCATTAATCGTAGTAATGCGAATGTTAGGATTGTTACGATTATTAGTTCTATTAGGGCGTTCATATTTCCCATCCTCCCTCGTCAAGGTCGTGTAGGAAATTTTTTACCCAGTAATCATTGATGTCTTCGTGTTTGAATCCTACTGCGGTGTTGTTTTCTATTAAGTATTTTATGAAGCTTTCGAGTACAAGGTCATATTTTTGGCTTGGTAATGCGCCCATACTTTTATTCCTCCATTATGTTGGTTAGTTCGATGTAGTAGTCGATTATCATTTTTTGTGTTTTGATTATCCTTTTTTGTTTTTGGTTTTGTTCTGTTTGTTGTGCTAATTCTTCGTGTAGGTTGATTATTACTTGGTTTAATCGTTTATCCTCTTCTTCTAATTCTTTGATTGTTTGGTCTTTGTTTTTGATTTCATCCTTGATGTTCATTCCTTTTCCTCATCTAATTCTTTCATAATTTTTCTTAATTGTCCATCAGTCAATGCACATTCATCTGATAGTAAATGGGCAGATGTTATCCTTAATTTTCGTTCTAATTCTTTAATGGTTTGTCGGTATTCTTGGTTGGCTTGTATGAGTATTGTTGCATCGTGTCGCAACTGCTCATTCTCTCTTTTTATATCTGCACTTCGATAATGGTACAATTTTTCAAGTTTATGTATCTGTTCTCTCATTCTATGTATTTTACTCTTTAAATGAGTAATGTGTTCTTGTTTTTCAGAAGATTGTTGTTTTAACTGCTCATTCTCATTATTCAAGGTATTCAACAACCCTACCACTTCATTCCAGTGCAATACATTATTTTCTTCATTTACTTTGACAATTCCTAATACCACTCCTTGATTAGTTTTAAGATAATACTTTGTTTTTGTCATACACCATTCACCACCATATAAAAAGTAGTTCAACGAAAATGTTGAAAGTGGTTCAGTATTCAGAACCCAACAACACCTCATCACTCTCTAATTCAAATTCCTCCACATCCTTCAAAGGACAATCCATATAAAGATGTTTAAATGCTTGCTCCCAATCAATAATCGCTATCGCCTCGTGATTATCAATCGAACAAATGCAGATAGGATGAGGGAATTTCTGCATCACATCACACTTACCATCCATAGCATTCTTATAACAATCAGTATCTTTAACTCCCATTTTTTATGCTCTCCTCAAATAAACATTCGACCACGAATACTTCTCCTTACCAACCACACCATCAAAATCACTGTCACAAATCGCACAAGTGTACTCATTCTCAGGCACACCCTTAGGATTCTTCAACAAACAATTATAATGACCACAATTAGGACAATAATCAATGAAAGTACGATAATACCATTTATAAGGATAACCACACTTCACCGATGGTTTAGCCCACATACTAATAGTCGGCTCAACCCTCTCCACCTTATACTTCCCATCAAGAGTAGCCTTTGATTCAGCCACTTCCCTAACACTCTGATTCAGATCATCAGCAGCATAATCCACCGTCACACACACTCCCAATAATAGGAGGACAAAAAATATACAAACCATTAAATCCTTAATGTAGCCTTTAATCACCTCTTAAACTTGCCAAACAAATGACAAACACTAATAATGCCATTATTTCAACAATAACAAAAAAAGTCATACTTCATCGAACTCCTCACAAGCCTCATCATCAGCCAATCTCATATCACCACAGATGCAACTGGCCTTGCAAATGCCAACATCACTATTCAAGTTCTTATTGTAATGCCAACGCTCCCAGTTCTTACAGTTACCATGGGCTCGAATGCTCTTGTCCTTGGTAATATACCTTGTGAATTGCTCCACATCTTCTAAAAGTGGTAGTGGGCAGTCAGTTTCAAAACAAATATCAAACAAATACTTACCCAACCTCATACATACACGCCCAGTATTATAAGGACACCTATTACAATCTTCGGTTGTATCATAAATTACTCTCATCTACCCATCACCTCCCTAAAAATAATATAATCACGAATATCAAGTATCTCATTACCCAAACCAAGTAGTAAGAAAAGATTAACCAATCCCAAAATAAGCAAAACAATCTCAATCATATTTCCTCACTCACCCTATGACGGTAACGGTCCTCAAATTCCTGATGCTTACCATCATTAAAAGTATCCACACCAAGATAATAACCAGTGATACGATCATAAATCCTCAAATTAGTTGAACCACAAATCGGACAAACTTCAAGCTTATCATTAATGGTAAAAGAGCATTCCCTACAGAAAGTAAAGACTTTACTGTATGCCCAGAATACTGGATTACCAATCTCTAATATCCGTTTGTTGAGTTTCCATATTGCCTCTGGGTCTGACCATACTTCACCACTCCAAATATGCAAGATGTCACCACCAAGGCTAAGATGGTGGAAACGACCAGCATTACGGATGTGTTTCATCCAATGAGCATTATGTGATACTGGAATATGATGACTGTTGGTTAGGTAGATGTTGTCTCCTTTACCTTGCACTATCGCATTAGGGTATTTCCTTTTGTTTATCTTTGCAAACCTAAAGGAAGTTGACTCTGCAGGACTTGCAATGACTGACCAACGAAGCCCATCTCTTTCGTAAAACTCTTGCTTCTTCTTGTTGATGAATTCTATAATACCTACAGCAGTTTCTTCACCTAATTCTGTAGTAATATCCACATGGAGTAATGTTTCCACACATTCATTAAGACCACAATATCCGAGAGTAATAGTTGTTCTATCTATATCCCACAATGGTTCTCCAGTGTCTTTGTCCTCCTGTAAAAGGAAATCAGATATATGCTTGTTATAAACCATATCTATGACAGTTTCTCTACGATGGTGAAGGCTTTTGTAACATATTTCGCATACTTCATCAAGTTTCTTATAGAACACATCTATCTGCCTATCACTTTCAAGTGCAAGTAATGGCAAGTTAATAGTGTTGTAATGGAAGTTTCCAGTGTTCACACAATCCTTACTGTAATCACCAGTATAATTCATAGGGAGGCTAGACCTGCAACCCATAGTACTCCTCTCAAGCTCAAGGCAATTGTTATAATATATAGTAGGATTATTAGCACCAGTTTCATGAAGGATTTTGCAGGTTCCTTTGTACTCATCTAAATCTCCTTCTCGTATGTTGAATAGTATGTTGGGGAAGCGGTGGTATGCTCCTTCTCCATCTTTTTCATTTGACACTTCGCAGACTGCTCTGAATACTAGGTCTGCTTCTTCTTGATAATCTTTGTAGGTTCCGATACTGACTCCACCGAAACTTATCGCTGGTTCATCTTTAAGGACATCAGGAACACTTAAATCCAATGCAATACTTGAGAATAATACTTGACCCCCTCTACATATCAATGACATATTGCAATTGAAGATGAAACCTTGTATCGCTTGTTTAATGTCTTCATAACTCCTACCTTTGCAAAAAGGAGCCAATAAAGTGTTGAAGTTCACATAGCCTTGACCACCACTAAAGACTGTAGCACCAGCCATCCAAGCTTGAAGCATATGATTAAGTAAAACTTCTAAACTCTTTGCAGGTTTAGCGACACTACCCATATCTCCTCTACCATCAATCTTTAATCCATTTTTGGCAAAGAACCTTAAATCATAGTTCATACAATTAGGTCTTAAATAGTAATACTCCAAATCGTGAATATGGATAAGTCCTTCTTTGTGGGCTTCAGCACAATCAGATGGCATATTAAGTAGTGCATACTCTTTCATATTCGCATCGTAAATGTACTTCGCAACCATCTCAGGACTGTAACCGATATTCGCATTATCCTTGCAACCATTATTTATTAAATCAGTTATATCGGATACACTCATACCGAGTTTACGAGTCTTCTCTTCCTCCTGAACATAACCTTTCTTGACTAATTGGTTAGTGATCAAGGAACGAATAGTGGAAGTGCTGATTTCTTCTTCGTATTTTTGGTGGATTAGTTTGACCACATTGTTTTTGATTCTTTCAGCTTCTTCGTTGGATAAGTCAGTTTCTTCGAGTAACTTATTCTTTATGCGGATTGGTTGGAAGTCTTCGATTTCTCCATCGTTATTCAACACTTTCATAAATCTTGTCCTCCTTGTAGTCGCCATCATAGGTTTTTGCAGTACCATCGTTCTTGATGGTTACTGCTTGTATGATTGCTTCATTAGTACCACAAGTTATGGTTAGGTTGTTTGCATTGTAGACTCCTATACGGAGTGTGCCAGTGAAACCATTATCACCGACTGCATCATTTATCACGAGTCCACAACGAGCGAATGTTGACCTTATGAAATAAAACTGACAATAACCCTCTGGAATGTGTATCGGTCTATCAATTACGATAGTGTAATAATTATGTGGGTAGAACTTGTACACTCCATCACTTGGCTTTACTTCATAGGTCTTTGGCAAGTGTTTCTCACCATCAATACAACCTATTAATCCTTGGCGGTTCTCAGTATGCTCAACATGACCTATTTTCAAGTCAATGCCATTTTCCTTAATACAATCCCCAAACTCTGGAAACAATTCCAATAACTTATCATGTCCTAAAATCATTCCTTAACCTCTTCTAATTCACAAAATTTGTATAAAATCATAAAGTCCTGTTGGACAGTCCTATTGTTCTGATGACAAGTGTGGTAAATATTCGTATGACCAACAAAACGCTCATAAAAAGGACAATCACTACAATCAGTAACCCTTATAACCTTCATACTTATCCACCTCACTTATACAATAATAAGAATAATCCTGAATACTCTCTAATTGAGATTTATCCCAGTCACAATCAACCAACAAATCCCTTACCAATTCCGCGACACGCTTATCCTTATAAGAACCATAATTCACCATCTTCTTATCCTTATTCTTATGCCTAACACTATAACCACTAACCTTAACACCCTTCTTACCTTTATACTTGTTCTCATAAACCCAACGCTTACTATTAACCATAGAAACATGATTATGCTTCGCCTGTATACTCTTCAATTGTGACTTGTCCCAGTTACAAGCCTGCAAATCCTTAACAATCTTCTCCGCCAACTCCCTAGTAGGATAAGCACCAAAGTAATGATTACGGTCACCAACCCATTTACTAACAACATACTTACTTGCCAAGCGATCATACCTTGCAATGTATTCTCCACCTGTATGCAATGACAAGTCAGGATTGTAGATTAATGGTTCCTGTTCCAATACATCGTTAGGGTTCTCACCACTTTCACATATCCTTTTGAATTCTGCCCAGTTACTATTGAATTCTCTCTTCAAGATATTACGGAGATTTATGCTGGTGGTTCCTGCAATTTCACAGTATTCTTCTTGACTTAAATTAGGTTCTTCTTGGATTATGTTACATAAATCATCGAATAGTCCAGTTCTTGGTTCCCTTTCTTTAATCCTCCTTATCTTCCTTTGTGGATAGGGTGGGAGTTCCATATTGTAATATGGGTTCATGGTGTCATCAGCACACTCAACAAGTAACTCCTCATCAAAATCATACTTCAACAACAAATCCCTTTCCCAAAGAGCATCTTCCAATTTCCGACAGTAAATATGCTCCAACTTACCACTACTACTATGATTAGGAGTAACATTAACAGTCCAACCTTTACCACCATTATGATTAGGAGTAACAAACTTGTAAAGATTATTCAACCAAGTATACCAAACAGGATAATTCTCCAATATTTCATCAAGCTTACTTAAATCCCAACCTACCTTATTTAACTCTTGCTTAACATAATATGCTTGCTCATATGTACGGCATGCACAAACATAGGAATTATTACCCTTGGATTTACTACCATAATGGATATGATAGGATTGGGGTCCTTTCACTTGAATATAACCTGTACCATAAGTGGTTGATGGAACATTACGAATCAATCGTTCTGGCAATTCAACTTCAATATTGTCAATGTATGGATTATCGGTGATTAAATCAAAACTTTTAGGACTTTTAACTTCATTTAATGGTAAATCATGAACAAGGTCTCGATAGTATAATGCTTCCTCTATTGTTTTGACTTGGCCACAATATTGGTTCTGAAAATTGTAGATAGCATAATACCTACCATTTCTTTGAATGTGTTTGTAATATTTTTTAACCATGGCTTGTTGATCTAACTCTTCTTGGATAACACTTTTATCCCAATTGTTGGCAATTAGTAAATCTCTTACTTCCCTTGCTTCTTCCCAGGAAGAGTATGTTCCGTAATTGTATTGTTTGCCATTAATCATTTTACGGATAATGTAATGTGAGCCACTGTTTTTGTAGATGTATTTGTTATATGGTGTTCTGCCGAAGTTATGTGAGTCATATGTTAGGTCTTCCATATAATCAGTAATCATTGGTTTGCCTCCATATGAATAAACTCATATACATTATTAGCAGTTTTGTCCCCGATTCCTTCAACCTCTTTAAAATCATTAACTGTAAGGTTCATTAAATCATAAACATTATTGAGACTATGATGTTTCCTTATAGCACTTGCCTTTTTACTGCTAATGTTCTTCGCACTTGTCAAGAGCACATCAATAGGGTCTTGACTCTCAACCTGCCGAGTCACATTACTATAAAACTTGGACTTACCATCCAAACACTTAATGCTCTGCAATAACATTTCCTGAAAAGCATTACCCTCATTACTCATCTCAATCGGTGTAGTGAACACTCTCAATCTTCTTAATGCCCCATAATACTGTCCCAAGTTACTGACCAGGAACTTATCATACCTACCCTTATATGCTTGACGAGTACGGGCAAAAGTCCAACTACTATTAAGGTACTGCCTGACATCACCAACTATTATTACATAGTGGTAACGATATTCCAAGGATTGGTTCGCAGCTTCGTTGAATAATGAATTGTTTTTAATGCTGTTCATAAAATCGGCAATATCCTTATACTCAAACACCACCTCATTATCAAACAAGTAATCACCAACATCCAACATTTGCACTTGTGCTTCATGACCTTTACCAGTATAAAACTCCAAAGCCCTATCCTTACGACCCTTCTCACGTGAATCAATAGCAATGATCATGCACTCACCCACATCTTATTCTCACGATGAATACCTAACTCCTCATAAATCAATGGTTTTTTGGTTTTATCCCAATCATGTTCTTCCAATTTTTCAACTACCTTTTTGGCGGTCTCTTCATTACCAAAGGCACCGAAATACACATGTCTATGATTAATAACCTTACGGACAATAAAACGGTTCTTATGGAAATAATAATACTTCGGTTTAAAATCCTCCACAGGTAAAGGTTCATAATCATCAGCACCAATCTGCACATTACCACAGTTTGGGCACTTCCATTTCGCAACACCAGTCAACTGATTAGTAGACCTCCATTGCATAGTTTCACCACATTCATTACAATACATAAAAATCATTCCCTCAAAAGCTTCTTTAATTTTAAAATGTTTTTATACACATCTACACGATTGTAACCAACAGTTCCTTTACCATGCTGAAGATAATCTTCCTCTTCTTTTAATTGGTTCTGGAGCAATGTCTGTTCCTTGTCTTTCGCTATCCAATCTGGGTCAAGTATGCAATGCTCATGTTCACAAAACCTATGATGACTGACAGGTGAATAATTACAACTGTAAGGATTAACCTTTGCTTCCTTTTTATCAGCGATTGCATCGAATTTTTGTTCTCTGCTTTCCCTTAAAAGTTTGTTGAAATTAATCATATAATCACTTAACTTGGTTTATGCGAAGTATGCGAAAGTATGCGAAATTCAGAATCTTCGCATACAAGCACCCACGAAAACACTCCAAATCACAAAAGAACACCAATGACAAGATATTGAAAATGTATGCGAAGATGCGAAACGAAATAAGGTAGGTAAGGTACCATGCATAAATGCAAGAAACACACTTCGCATATTTCGCATACAAAAAATCGGCAAAACTTGAAACTATGGAGAATGCTCCAAACATACCAACGAAGCCAGTAGAATAATTATTTTCTTGGCTTCGCATACATTTCGCATACATTTCGCATAGGTTTCGCATTCTTCGCATACACATTCACCAGTTCGGCAATTCAATATTCTCATCATGATCCATAATGCTCAAACCAGGAACAACCTTATCGGCTTCAAGGATGTTCAATAGGTTGTCATCATCATACTCGTAAGCGATTGTTTTTTTGACATTGTCGCTTAGTGTTAGTTTTTCTTCTATGATTACTGGGTTGAAATTATCGGTTATCTCATAAACATTTGCTCTTCCTTTTGTCTCAACTATCCTTATGAATCCTTTCTTGTTTAGTTCGCTGAAGTAGGTTTGAATGCTCCTTTTTTCAATGTCAATATGTGTTTCTTCCATAAATTCGCTTATGGTCCATAACCGATTAACATCTAGTGTTGGTTGTTCACCATTACTCTTTGGCTTATCATTCAACTCAACTAATAGTTTAAGTATTTCAGTGGCCTTAGGTGACAAGTTCTCGCTAATGCTCAAGCGATAATTATCAAGTAAGGATAAAAATAGTTGTACATCTTCTATGCTAGTGTAAATTACTCTCCTTTCACCTAATTCATAAACTGTCTTATGATAATAATTCATCACAGTAATGACTTTCAAAAGGTTATTATACTTAGGGAAATCCCTTTTATAATATTTGGAATTGTTTAGGAAATTGATGACAATCTGAATATAAGGATTGATAATGTCAATCTCACCCATTAATCCTCGTAGGACATAAACCATGTATGGTATTTGTTCAGCTTCTTTTTTCATCCGTTCCATGTATTGGTAGGATTTACCCTTAAACTCAAGACTAATGTTCCTAGCATTGAATTCTGCCTTGTTATCAGTTCTTGGAGTAATGAAGATACTCCTTGATAGTTCTTGTTCATCAAACTGATAATTAGGAACAGTAGTGTAGGTTAGGCAAGGTTTGCCTATCAATTCCAATTCATTAACATACCATTCACCCTCAACCTGTACAGTCAATGGCTTGCAAAGGTAACCCTCACTTTGTAATTCTTTCATAAGGTTCTTGGATTCCTCCATAAACTTCTGGTCACTATTACCACCCATATCCCCATAATTAACAATCTTGCCATCGTAGAAGTATTTGGATTCTTCTGCACGGCGGAACAAAGCATTAGCAGTAATGTTCTTCTCATTCACTATAAATTCTCGTGGAATAAGACTCATAGCCACTTCCTCGATATGAGATTTACCACTTCCTGCTTCACCAAGTGCAATTACAGATATAGGATTCCGTAGGATTACTTGACTACAGTATGCTAAAAAACAGAGTAAAATATTATTACGCTCACCAGCAGTAAACCATTCAATCACACTACCAATATACAACAAAGGATTATCCAAGGATTTAAGCTTATCTTCAGCATTAACAATCTTCTGCTTTAGATTCGCTTCCTTCTCCCTTAACTCATCTTGTTCTAATTGTTGAGTAGATATGATGATGGTTTCATAATAGTTTTGCAGTATTTGGATAACTTCATTGTCGATATGTTTACGTATCTTATCTTTTTTGAAGTTATCATTTGGATCAATACATTCTTGTAGTTGTTTCCATACTGCTGTGTTGGTGTTTAGTTCTATTGGTTGTTTTCCGAGTATTCTTTTTATCTCGGTCTTGTTTTTGTAGAATGTATATTTACATTGGCCTTTTGGTGCTGGTTCGACCTTGACATTGTATCCTTCTTTTTCGTTTAATGGTAATATCATAGTCATACTCTTACACACCCTTTTCATTCTACATTAAAATAAAAAAAAATAGTAATTATTTTTTAGGATAATTGTGTTATCCTAAAACTGTTGTATGTGAAATTGCTTCCACTTTTTTCAACAATTCTTACTGTCATTGATTCTTTCTTGTTGATGTAGTCCTCCCATTCTTCTAGGTTTACACGTTTTATCCTGTTGAACATTGTTGTCCATTCGGGATTGGTGAGGTTTTGTATTCCACCGATTAATGCATACAATGAACTAGCATTATGTACATTTGTTTGAACACTACTGTTTTGCTTCAAGTTAAGATTGATTTGAAGGTACTCTTCGGCTTCATCATCAATTAATAGTAAACGACACCTATATCTTGGTTCCTCATCTTCATCGAATTGTACCTTTTCAACTGGTAAGAGTAATGGTTTGCCTTCGTACTCATCACCATCTTCATATTCGTTAAGATTGACACGAGTATAAGCGTACCATTCACCACTCATATCTTCCTCAACATAGTCTGCTTCTACTGATGGTAAACCAGTACCTGGTTCTTCACTTACAGTTTCAATATAATCCATAAATTCCTCGCTTTTGGTCTTCTTAACACCCATATTATTCTACCTCCACGATATTATCATCATCTTCTTTACGAGCCCTTGTAACTTCCGCTTCCAAAATATCCAAATCATCAACCACTTTATTGGTTTTGAACCTTGGCATCTCCTCTGCAGGAGTAGGTTGATACCCTGCCATTTTAACAATCCAAGAAAGTGCCATACGATACGCTTTACCTAAAGCCCTTGTCTGTGCCATACTGTAAACAGATGGTCTATCACTTTGTCTATCATTTCTTTCAGCCATAGCACTAGCCCTAGACAAAATAGTATCACCTTGACGGATACTAACAGTAGCCTTATACATAAACTTAGGCTTATTCCCATTAGGTATCTCTACAACTTCTTCAACATAAGGAGTACAACCAAGCATAGTGCCTAATACTTCCCAACCTTCAGCAGTAACATACTCGTTTGTTTTTCCTTTTTTGTTTTTAATTTCTATCGCTAAACCTTGTGATTGGATAACATTTTTAAGACTGGAAGCCACTTTAGTAGCAACTTCAATCTTATCATCAAATGAGTAGTCCATGTTCAAGATGTCAGCATCACGAATCACTGGTTTATGATCGCTTACTTGTTCGACTACAACAACTTCATTTTTTGGTTCATTTTTCTTTTTTACAGCCATTATAAATACCCCATTGTTGGTCCTTTACATAAGAATGCAAGTACGAAAAATCCGACAGTCAAAAAGAATAAAAGGAGTAAGGATTTACCATTAATCCTTAACTCGTCATCAATATTGTAGTTTGGGTTTTTGTATAACCTTGGTTTCCTTTTAGTCATCATTTAACTCCGCTCCAGTCGCAATAGTGTTCAAGAAATTACCAGTGAACTTGACATTTAACTTCTCAATCTCATAATTTCTCTTCAAACTATCTACCATAACACTTAACTTGTCAACTTCTTCCTTGATAGGTTTGAGTTTAAGTGTCACGTAGGCATCTTTCTCCGCCACTGTTGGACGTGATTTGCCAAGTTCTTCTTCAAAATTAGTTTCCAATAAAAGCTTTGCCTCTTCTTCTTTGTAGATTAACTTTTGAGCATAGTAATCTAATTGAGCATTGGTTAAGCCTTCATTGATTGCGATTAGTTTCTGTATAGTCATAATGCTTCCTCCATTGCTTCGTCTTCACTGCAAGCATAGAAAATATCTTCACAGAAGCCACAATGCTCACAGATAGCGTATGGGTCATCAGGGTGTTCAGTACAATACCTCATAACCCTAACCTCTTATAAATAGTGTTTAATTGTTCATCAGTCAAGCCACAACTCCACAAGTACTCTTCTTCCTGAACTTCCAAATCATAATCAGTGATTGGTTCAGGTTCATCGGAAAAATAGTCTTCATGGGGTGGTTCAAGTCTAGGAGATGGTATATGATGGATCATATTTCTTCTCCTATTAAATCAACAACCAGTTCCCAGAGGTGTAGTATGTCTTCTTCGTTTAGGTTGATGATTTCCCCATTATGCTTAATGCTAATTTCTTTCATATAAAGTTCCACCTTCTCCCACAGAAAGTTTCTTGTAAACCAATAAACCAATAATGGTTTTACAATATTATTTATGTTGTCATCATATATAAAGTTAACCCAAAATTGTGTTAAAACAATAAACCAATAATGAGCAAATGACAATTATATATAATGGTTTAACACATAAATAGTATTACTTATAAAAAAAGGAGAGTGATATGCTATGTCAGAAAAAGTACATTTATCTTTAAGAATTGACAAGGAAGTTAGAGATGATTTAAAGATAATCTCTGTCATCGAGGGCAAGTCTATGAAAGATATTGTTGAAAGTCTTATCATAGAATACATAAAGAAAAATAAAAAATAAGTATATATAGTAAGATGACTAATATATTAAATGTTATAGGGAATTTGGTTTTAAAAAAATATAAAGTTATCACCTTCTCCCACAGAAGTATACTTTACTCTTTTTTTACATCCATTTTTCTTATAACATTAATCCTTATTTTTAACTAATTCTTTCAGCTTTGTTACACCTACTTTTTTTACACTATTTATTTATGATCCACCACTTATAAACCACTCATCATAGAGAGCATTTGATAACTAATATATTATATATCGTTCATAGTATTTAAAGGAGTATAAATGCTCAAATTGAGCAAAACATTCTTTTAAATACTCGAAAATACAGATAATAATACAAGGGAAAAAAGGAATAAAAAGAAAAGGGAATTGGATAAAAATATTCTATTAACACGAATCTTTAAATTGCGATTTCTTTTAATATTCTATCATATTTTTGACACCGTCTAAAAAAAAAAACAAAATTATAGCATAAATGGTTTCTATATTTATTTATTTCTCAAAAAATTCGACAACAGGGGCAATTATATAATATTTTTCACTGGTCCCCTTTTCCCCCTTTTTTCCCCATACAGTTTATAGGAATATGTTAGCTTCAACAGCAAAAATCAGATAAGTTGTGGGGTGGTTTTTTTTTACATTTTTCCCCACCCCATTACTTATTCCTCCATAATATCATTTTTAAGCATTGATTTACCATTGTATATTTTATTTATTTTTTGTGGGAACGGAATCATTCGTGGTTTCGTTCCATTATTTTTTTTACCAATCTTTCGAGTTCGTCTATCTTGTCGGCTTTTTCTTTCAACATTTGGACTTCTGGTGAATCTACTGTTATTGTGTGGACTTGGTCTAAAATGGTTACCTGCTCTATATTGGTGATGTACTTTTTCTTTAATTTATCTGCACTGTCAAAATAATAACTTTCACGAGTAATGTTTTTGCTCCTTCCTTGAAGTGAGTCGATTTCGTCAAGGCTTAATCCATTCTCGGCATTGTATAATCGTGATGCGTGGAACTTCCTTAGCATATGCATTCTTAATATTCCTGTATCGTTCAATTTTCCCAAGCCCAAGGTTTCATTCATATCCCTGAACAATATTGTTAAATGTCGGTAGGAGACTTTGAAGAGTCTTGGGTCATCATCATTCCTTGTTTGCAGATAAGTTGCAATCTCACGAATGGCTTCAGGTGAACAAAAGGTAGTGTAATGTTTGTTGGTTTTTTGTCGTTTTAAGCGAATGGTTGGTATTATATCTATTTCCTTGTTTAATATTTCATTAACTGTATATGGTTTTATCCAATCATAGTATTGTTGCTTGGTTAGGTTCAGGACTTCCTGTTTACCACACCCACTGCTTATGGTGAATAATAATACTGCCTTGAACAATGGATTGCCTAAGTTATATGCTTTCCTTAACACTTCTTTTGTTGGTAGGTCTTCGTAGGTTATTGGTGTTGGTAGTTGTGCTTGTTTCTTGTTGATTGGTGGTAACTGGCCAATCTCAATATCATAACAATAATACCAGGTCTTCAGTTTTGTCATGTAGGTGGTTACTGTCTTGTACTTGTAATTTGCTAGTAACCAGTTTTGGTATCGTATTAATCTTGTCCTTAATGTTCTATGTTTCCACCTTACACCATCTTCCTCTTCGGTTTCAGCTTCCCTTAACAAATCCGATAATTCCATCTCATTAAATTTTGAGTATAGTTGTAGTGTGTGTTTGTATGTTCGGATAGATCGTGGACTTAATCCTCGTATGTTGGCGATTTCCTTTGCATAGTCTATTGGTTTCATATCCATACCTATACATCTCCCTATTATTATTGTTGTTGTGAGAGCGTGTGATATGTTTTCATGATGTTTTTATACTGTTTTTGATGGAGTATCATGTGTTTTTTATCATGAAAACTTGTCTCATATTAGTGTATGTTTTTTGTTTGTATTAAAAGTAGTTGTTTGTTCGATATGAAACATTTTTGGGAATCGTAAAAAAAAAGGGGTGGAAGCCACTAATGATTTAGTAGCCTCCGAACATTAAAAGGTTATCCTTGTTGTTTTCTTTATAGTTTTTGCAACCATCATCAGTGATTTCGAGTTTGCAATGATATGTTCCTTCCTTGATGCAATGTATACACTGCTCCGAATAAATGGAACCATACTTCTCATATTTAGATTTCTTCATAGTACTCATCATTGATAAGGTCTTCCTCTGTCTCAAGTTCAGGTTCTTGTTTACTGTTACCTAAACTTTTGAATGTGTTTGGGTGCTTTGCACTATATATAACCAGTATTGTACTGACTATTGCGATGAACAATGCGCTAAATTGGTCATTGGTTAAATATTGTGCAAGGTAAGGACTGCAAATGCCATAAATCAAGACTGCTATTGTACTTAAATTGTTTTCCAAATCTTCCATTGTTTTTTCACCTATTTTATTGTTATTGCGTAATAGTTTTGCCTGTAACCCTCATTGGCCTTGTCCATACATAAGAATTTATATTTTCTACTAACTCCTTTGGATGGGTCTGCGACTACATACTCGGTATTGGTCATATCCCATATAAGGGAGTAGTGTCCGAAGCTTCCTATGTAATCGCCTTTACACTGTTTGGTTTGTTGTGTTTGGAAATGGCAGATTACAGGGTGTTTAAGGTTTAAGTGTTCCCTTACGGTCTTGGCTTTTCTTTCGATTGGTATTATCTTGAAGCCAAGTTTAGGTGCATTGTTGATTAATTGGTCTGGTGATGTACCAACCTTTGGAGCGGTTCCTAATGCTTTACTACACTCTTGTTCTGAATGGTAATTCCAGAGTAATTGACTAGCCATTGACAAACTGGTAGGGCAACAAGTATAATCTACATTTTGATAATCCATCACCAGTGGATTATTCGCAGTATGGTCAAGTGTCGCATAGTTTGGGTAACGGCCATTCTTGATTAGGAATAGGTTGACATTCTCATAAAGGCCACAATATTCTCGTGGTTTGAGTTTGTGTTCTTTGCCATTGGTGTCTTTCATTTTTAGCCAATTGGGGTAGTATTGTTCTTTTTTTAACCATGCTCGCATACGGTTTGCACCATCAAGGAGCATTGGTTTGTTGAATTTTAGCATCTATTAATCCCTCTCTTATATTGTGTATGCGATTAGGTTTTTGTATCTGGTTTGTGTGTTCAATTGCCACTCGGAATCCAATCCATACTTGGTTGAAGATGACCTTGTCAAGTGAATAGTTTCACTATGGGTTACAACGGTGGAATTATCATAGGTTACTTCCATTGTGAAAGTTGTTCCTTGAATTGTGTATTTATAATGAACCCATTTCCTATATGTTGTTGTGTTACCATAGAAGTCAGATTCATGGAAACTTCCATTGTTGTAACCATACCAGTATTTCTTCTGTGTATCGGCATCGTCAGTTAATTTCTCCCAACTTGTACTGGAATTGTAGATTACGAAACCACTGGAACCATTTGTTCCTTCGACATATGAATCATATTCAAAGCAGAAGTTATCAGTAACTCCATTAAGTTGCTTCAATACTCTCATACTCTCCTTTTGGCTTCCTGTATTCTTAACAGTGTAATATCCATCAGTCCACCCAGTAGTGTTAGAACCATTGTTCCTTAAAGCGATGGAATCTCCGAATACATTTACAGAGTTATCGGTTACTGCATCTTCATTCATTAGGTAAACCATTGGAAGTATTGTTGCAGTATCGCTAACATTTTGATAGGTTGCAGTTAATGTGAACTCTGATGAAACATTGCCGATTGTTGTTGTTGCTATCCCATTATTGTCTGTTGTTGCAGTTTGACTTATTCCAGTAGCAGAGAATGTTACACTAGCCCCAGAGAGTGGGGCATAATTGCTTTGCAGATAAACACTTACTGTGGCAGTACCCCCAACAGCAGTATAACTTGCTTCATCAAATTCTATATGGTAACAACTTCCACCACCTTGAGGAACCAATAACACCTTATTTGCTAATGTGGTTAAACCATCACTAGGGTCTGCATCAGTAACTCCCATAGTAACAAGGTTATCTGCGAGAGTTTCTCCTAATTCAGCCAATGCACCATTAAGTGTTGAAGTATCATTAGTCATAACAAAACACCTCTACTGATTAATATAAGCAATGGCATCGCCAATCAAATCATTCAAAGCCTTACCCTGCTTCGCAGACAAAGCCTTATTCGTAGCACTACTATCCAAACCATCATAAATATCCGAAGTGGTCAAGTAACCACTATGAGTATGGTTTTTGGATGCATAAACAGCATCCAAAGCAGCCTTGATAGTAGCACAAACACTATCATAAGTACTGGTCATAAACCATCACTCCCCCCATTAACTAGATGGGTTGATCGCTTCAGCCAAAGCAGCAGCAAAAGCACTAATCTCACCTTGAACATCACTAATACTAGTGTAACCGCTATGGGTGTGGTTACCCTCTGCAAACTGACCACTACTAGTACCGAATGCACCAGTCTGCACCAAACCACCAGTACCAGTAATCAAAGGCTTGCCACTAGTAGTGCCGACTTTACCATCCTTATCGATGTTACCGTGTCCGTGGCTAGTGGTACTGTAACCGCTAAGGTCAATCCTTGCAGTGTCGACCTTCTCCCAACCATAAGAGTAATTAGGACTAGTACCAGTACGGACAGTGATATAAACCTCATAATTATCATGAGTAGCGGCAGATGATTCAGCGACAAGGTACATCTTGTTCATAGTAGAGCTGCTAGCGGTTGGCAATTCTGCGACAACTGTAATGAGTTCAACAGCACCAATCGCAGCTAACTTATCATTGATTGCATCGTTGATGAGTTTCTGATTAGTCAAGGTCACGGTAGTGGATTCGCCAGTCTTGATATTATCATATGCGACACTATTGGTGATGGTGGTGGTTGCTTGGTCGTGGCTGGTTGGTGTACGGGCATCAGACAATCTGCTATCGTTTCCTTGACAGAAAGTATTCGCAGATGAACCGAAACTACCAGTAGTAACCGCACCACCAGTAGTGGTAATCAATGGCAAGTTAGCAGTAGTCCCTACCTTACCATCATTACTGATGTTACCATGAGTATGAGTACTGCTTGCCTTAGCATCCAAACCAGTCTTAACCAACTTCTCAGACGGAATATTTGAATCACTAGTAGTGGATGACCAACTTGTCACCTTAGTCCCATAAGCAGATTTAACAGCCTTAACCGTAGGATAACTAACAGTATCACTACTATAATCCCCACTAATATCATCCTTCTTATTCGCCTTCTTCTCATAAACCGCATTCATAGCCTCTGCCACAGCAGCAGCTTCTGTACTATAATCACTTGTCATAATTAATTGCCTCCAGTCCTAATATCATTCTCTAGTTTCCAGTATGCCTTCTTAATCTCATACTCAACATCACATAATTCCATCTTCAATAACATTCTTTGATCTATATTATCAAGTCTGCCGAATATTACATTGAACACATCAGTAGTATCAGGATAATCAATACTTGATATGTCTGTGGTGTAACCACTTTCCAGTAGGTTTATTTTTTGTTGTTTTGCAGTTATCCGTTCGGTGTCATCTTCACCATAAATGGTGAATAGGAATCCTTTACCACCTAACACTTCCTTAGGTACGATGACAATATAGGCTTGTTCATTGTCATCATAGTTTAATTGGAATTGGTAGTGTTTGTTATGATAACTGAATATGATGTATTTGGTGTAATTGTCCCATTCCTCATCAAAAGTCAATCGTAGTGTGAGGTATTCTTGTCCTTGGTTGGCTAGGCAAGTCCTTGTCAAACGATGTATGATTTGCCCTACAACCCTATATACTAGTTCCATACTTTTTTATCCTCCACTACTGTATGTTAATGTGTAAACTGTTGTGCTTACTCCGTTGACCGTGTCCGTGCTAGTGGTTAGTGTGCAATCCGACAAGGTGTAATCCGTTGTACTCTTCGAAGAGACAATGTTACCTAACCCTCGTATACTGTCCGGACTAACTATAATCTTCTCAACCATTTCCTATTTTCCTCCAAAAATTCCTTTTTTTATGCAAACCAACCACCACTAATAGTAGCAGGATAAGCGTGTTCGGTTCCAGGTGGACTGCCGTACCCATGTACATAATGACCCCATGATTTGTTGTTATACACACATGTGTCAACGTAACGCCAGTTCCCACTCGTATTTGTTATAATCTTTGCGAATACATGTCCTTTTGTTGGACTTACTTTCACATGAACATACTTCAATGTCAGGAACTCGGTACAACCAGCGGCATCCATCAACGTCAACAATGCCCTTGTTTGGTCACAACAATTTCCCTTTCCAGTCTTTATGACCTTGTCAGGGCTTCGGTGGAAATTTGAATACACGTTATAGTCATACTCAACGTGTTTGTCGAACCATGCAACTATTTTCTTGGCTGCTGATACTCCTTGTGAGTCTCCGACAATGTTCAAAGCAAGATTACGAATATACTGTGACGGATTACCACTAATCTGACGTGTCTTATCACTGGTGTTCTTCACTTCCTTGACATCCTGGGTTATGGTATTATAAACCATCTTACCCTTTTTCAAGGTGTACGCTTCAGTCTTGCTACTTTTGACTGGTTTCTTGTAGACTTTCAAGTTTTTACCATTACTGTCATGGTTCTTACCGAATATACTCCAGTCGGCATCACATTTCTTACAAAAGATTTGACCCTCAGCACTACCTGATTCTCTTCTGCCGGTGGCTGGGAAAACTCCCCAACTGGCCTTCTCATTACCTGCCCAGAAAATGCTCCAATAAATCTGACTGCTTCCACAATGAGGACACTTCCTAACGAATACTGTCTTATAGAATTTGTAACCATACTTGGATTGCTCACCACTCGCACTTGGCCGACCAATAGCCATCAAATATTTACCATCAGGGCTTACACCGTATTTGTTGTAATAGGTTTTCACCTTTGCATTCGCACCCATATTAACATTCAATGATAAATCCTTATACATATCAGCCAATTCAACATCAGCATTAACATTCAAAGAGAGGGTGTTACTGGCAACATCAAGCTTATTACCCCATAATGTACCATTCTTATTACTGGTCAATTTAGTGGTCTTTTGACGAGTATCCTTCTTGTTGTTATTCTTTCCGGATTTACTTGAATGATTGGACTTGTTATTGGTAGTTGTTTTGGTATTGGTTACAACTTCCTTGACACCAGACACATTGATGTCAACAGTCATACTACAATCCAGGAACTCCTCATCACCACCAAAAGTAATCACCATCTTATAATTTCCTGGATCATACTTCAATGGTATGGTGACTTGGCCGTAGGCATTGGTGACTTTGGTGTAATGTGTCTTTGTCAATGTGGTTTGTTTGTTTTCATCGACCTTGTATAGTTGGAATGTTAACAGTTTGTTTGCAGGGTATTGTATGCTATCGGGGTTAGTGTTGTCATAATCTTCATTGACAAGTTTAACAGTATAATTCTTTTTATTCGGATACTTGAAACTCACATTACTTGCTTGTATGAAAGTATTGTTCTGTATCTGTTTAACTGTCTTTACACTGTAACTTGAGAGTTCAATAGTGTTCTTTGCAACGTCATGTGATTCCTTCTCCGTCTTAACAACCCTTGAGGTCAATAATTCGTTCATTCCAGGAATCTTAACATAAACCTTATCATGCAAGTTATAGGCATTGTAAACACCATTACGGAGGTTAGCCACATCAACGGTTATGTTGAAATCAGGTGATTGCTTGTCCTTCAACTTGTTGCACACATCATTGTAGACTGCCCACATCACCTCTGCACTGGTTTCCACATTCCCTATCTTCGGCCGACTCGCAAGGAGGTTCCGACCATCCCTTGTATCCGGTCTGGAATTGATATGAGTGTACTCCGTACCTAAAGCATTGTCTGTCTCAATATAACTTTCACCAGCATTCTTGGTGAATGGTGCTCTCCAATAAGCGGTTCCTATCCAAAACTCCCAAGTACTATTTGCTGGTGTGCTGGTGTCTATGTTATCCTGAGGGTTCTGTGGTCTACGCCAATAATTAGTAGAGGTGGATGTTCCCAACGAGGATTGTGCAGCCGCCAGACTTGCAGCCTTAATCTGTACTTTCTCAAGGATCATTGGAC